>Ga0209755_10000282_pt1 | contig 98599 bp, 78 predicted proteins | sample TergutCo191P1_FD_187301 | JGI IMG/M metagenome (GOLD analysis project Ga0209755, IMG submission 187301) | Cornitermes sp. P1 segment gut microbial communities from Petit-Saut dam, French Guiana - Co191P1 (SPAdes) (version 2) | ecosystem: Host-associated > Arthropoda: Insects > Digestive system... | reverse complement strand
GTCCATCTGACCCATAATAAATCCCCTTTTTGGCTGTAATCCTTCGGTTAGATTAATTATGAGGCAACGAATAGAAAAGTCTCAAATACTTTCGTTCATTCGGTTTGATTTAATTTGAGGCAATTCGGTCAGCCCGTTTTTTTAAAAAAGTTTGTTAAATCACCCTGCCGGGTATTATATTTATGGAGGTAATGTTTTTTAGGTGTATTGTCGTAATATATAAAACCTTGATATAAAAGCAAGTACGATATTACAGACGCCAAGTAGGTATTTGGGGAATATGGGGCAGAAATTACTTATTGTCGATGATAAGCGTGAGATACGCCAGTTAGTCAGGGCTACGCTTGAGTTCGAGGGCTGGGAAGTCGTCGAGGCCGAGACCGGCGACGACGGCGTTGAGGCCGCGCTTGAGCACATCCCCGACCTGGTGATCATGGACATGGTCATGCCGGGCAAGATCGACGGGATGGAGGCCACAAGGCGCATAAAGGCCGACCCGGCAACGGCGGCCTGCAAGGTAATAATGCTCAGCGGCTCGGAAAAGGAACTGCGCGGCGCGGCGCTCGAGGCGGGCGTCGAGGAATTCATTAAAAAACCGTTCAGCCCGCTCGACCTCATCGAAAAGGTCGAAAATCTGTTCGGAGACAGGACGTAAAAAGGGTGCCACCTGAATCCATGCTCGACAAAAACTTCTCTATAGAGGAGTACCGCAAGCTCTATGTGGAACAGAAGGAGCTGAACAGGGGGCTGGAGCAGGAGCTCGCGTTCCACCGCGTTGAACTCGAGAAATTCAGAAGCGAGGCAGTAAAAGCCTACGCCCTCACGCGCTCCCAGAAGCAGGACAAGGCAATGATATCGGCGCAGGGCGAAAAAATCCTCAAAGACCTGCATGTAGTCAACAAAAACCTCCGGGCCAAAGTCAAAGAGCTCGACAAAGCCAAGAAAGACATCTACGAGGCATACAAGGGCACCATCAATAGGTTAGTGCTCGCGAGCGAATACAAAGACAACGAAACCGGCAACCACATCCTGCGCATGAGCAACTACAGCGTCTACCTCGCCAAGCTGTGCGGCTTCGACGCGAAAGCGCTTGAAGAAATAGAACTCGCCTCGCCCATGCACGACGTGGGCAAGATCGGGATAAAAGACAGCATACTGTTCAAAAACGGCAAACTCTCCGACGATGAGTTCAACGAGATGAAGAGGCACACCACAATAGGCGGCGCAATCCTCGAAAAACCAGACTCGCCCATACTTGAGTGCGCGCGGCAGATCGCCCTGTGCCACCACGAAAAATGGAACGGGCGCGGGTACCCCGGCGGCATCAGAGGCGAAGAGATCCCGCTGCACGCGCGGATCGTCTCCATAAGCGACACATTCGACGCGCTAACGTCAAAGCGCCCCTACAAAACGCCATACCCGATAGACGTATCGTGCGACATCATAAAAAAAGGGCGCGGGGAAGACTTCGACCCGGCCTTAGTTGACCTGTTCCTGACGAACATAGACGGGTTCGTCGCCATCAAAAACAAGATCGACGAGGGCTGCGCGGCGGATGAGGCGGAGATAAAGGCCAATTTCGCCTGGAGCGAGAGGGACAAGGTTGAACAGAAATAAAGTTTGGAGCAGGGATTTGCTATGGACATACTGATCATCGGCGGGACGGGGAATATCTCTTCGGAGGTGACACCGTTATTAATTGGGGCAGGGCACAGGGTTACCGTCGTCAATACCGGGAAACATCCTGTTCCGGCGGGATGCGGGCACATACGGGCCGACAGGTTCAATACTCAAGAATTCGAAAAAGCGGTGAAGGACGCCGGGGCAGATATTGTTATTGATTTTATGGCGTTTACCCCGGACCAGTGCCGGTCAGACTATAATGTTTTCCGCGGAAATATCAGCCAATTCATCTTCATATCAAGCGCGACCGTCTACCAAAAGCCGCACGTCAAAATCCCCATCACCGAAGATACGCCGAGGGGCAACCCGTTCTGGCCGTACGCGCAGGACAAGATCGCGTGCGAGGAGTATCTGGAATCGGTGCACGGGGATGATTTTCCGGTAACAATCGTCCGCCCGTCCCACACCTTCGGCAAAACGTGGATCCCCTCCCCCATCAACGGCTGCGGGTTCACGGTGGCCAAGAGGATAGTTGACGGGAGAGAATTCATCATCCACGATAAAGGCGAATCTTTGTGGACGCTGACGGCGGCATCGGATTTTGCCAGAGGATTTGTTGGATTGGCTGGAAATAAGGATGCCGCCGGAGAGGCGTTTCATATCACCAGCGACGAATCTCTGACCTGGAACGATATCTACAAAGAGTTAGGCAAGGCGCTGGGCGTTGATAAGATCAACCCGGTTCACGTCCCCACTGAGTTCATAATAACTATCGACCCGGAATCACGCGGGAAACTGATGGGTGACAAGCGCGAGAACGGCGTGTTCGATAACTCAAAAATCAAAAAATTCGTCCCCGGCTTCAAGTGCGAAAAGAGTTTCGCGGTATCGATACGGGAATCGGTAAACTGGTTTATGGGGGATGCGGGGCGGCGCACGGTTGATCCAGAAGAGGATAAGCTGATCGACTATATCATCACGGCGTTCAGGAAATAGGGCGCAGCCGCGTCATCGTAATCGCGTCCGTCCTGTCATACGAATACGGTTTCCTTTGCGTGTTCGTGCTCGTACAGAACATACGTGTGTTCGGTTTGCTCGAAACGGAGTTTCCCGTCTTCAAGGAAAATTTTGAGTGTTACCGGCATTGGGACAGTATCCATAAGGCCGAGTTTGCCTCTTCCCAGGCCACTACGACCTGTTATAAATAGGTCGTTTTTACCCTCTGAACACCCTGAAGAAAAAAGGGCATTCGCCGATAGATTGTTATCGGCACAATATTTCACAATCTCGGCCCTATAGTTTTTTACTATTTCAGGTATCACCTTCGCCTGTCTCCTGATTTAAGGTAGAATCTTCTGAACGCACCCGTGGGGTCGTATATTACGCCACTACTCTGACCAAATGCCGCCAGAACGTCCTCATCCCCTTCAGACGCCAGCAAATCACCAACGACCTCGTGTGTATGTCCGCTCCATCTGTACCCACGTGCACACAACACCAACGCCTCCAACCGCCCGATGTTCACGCGAGATCTGTCACCACGCACCACCAACCGCTCCGGTCCTCTCGTGAACATGGCGAATTCTACCTGCTCTTTTGCCGTCAGCGCGGCCAAGTCACTCATAGAGGCATCACTCTTTTTAACCGTTACCCGGCTATCGTAACCGGGCAACCTGTCTAAAAGCGCCTGCTGCCGGTTGGTAAGCGGCCTCTCATGCCTCAGCACCGCCCACGGCACGCCCCGCCCGTCATGCTGGCCGTGCTCTATAGGGGTGCTTATTGTAAATATAACATTTTCGGGACGCAAAATCAATATCAATCCCTCAAAACTTTCTTTGGCACGGAGAACCCCCGCATCGCCATCTCGCTCGACATCGCCTCCGCGTTGCTTTGGGCCGGTGACCGGGCGGCGGTACCGGCTGGGATGAATGGGTAGAACGTATTGAAAGGGCGCTTTGGGGCGCCGTCGGGCCTGAAGAAGTGGGCGGCGACCTTCTCGGCTCTGTTGTAAGCGCTTATGACGTCGTCGTTTACGGAGACGCGGACCGACTGGGATCTTGCCGGGGTCCGAACCCACCCTTTCGGCGTCCGCTCTATCAGCCCCGCGAGATTTTTCTCCTGATACGCCCACAGCATCCCGCTGCCCGGCTTGAAAAACTCCTCAAAATCGACCCACGACAGGTCGGCCCCGCTTCTGTTGAACGGGTTACGGGGGGCCAATCCGGCGTTGAAATGGGCGGCGACCTCCGCGTTCCAGCTCTCCTCTATCTCGGCGGATATCTTCCCGGCCAGGATGCCGGCGGTGATGTCTAACGGCGACTCGAGGACGCGCCTTAGGGCGGCGGAGAGGGGTGCGGGCATAGCCGCGTATGCCTTTGTCAATCTATCGCGGGATATTTTTATGGGGTCGTCGCCGCGAGAGGTAAATGTTGACGCAAACGCGCCGCGCTCGCCGCACTGCCTCAAACTCTCGGATAACCCGCTCATGGCCCCGGTGTATCCGTCGAACCCGCCGCCGCTCAAAAAAGTTTCGAGCGGGCCGAAAGTTTTCCCCGCGTCAATAAACGGGTCTCTTATATCATGCGTAAGGCTGCTGGTATTTCCGCGCAGTTTATTTGATACACTCGCGATCTGGCCCTTAATCGCCCCAACAGACACCGGAGGTGATTGCGGAAGGGTAAGATCATCCGGCGATTGCATCGCTAAGGAGCAGGCTGCGCGCAGCATCCTTCCGGTTTCCGAATTGCGGGAAGAGAGGCGCTCCAAATCCCGGGCGATGGACGGGATGTCGGCCGGGAGGCTTACGTAGACGTTCCTGATAAAATCCAGCCACCGGCGGGACAGGTCGTCGCTGTATAATGATACCAGCTCCCCCAAAAGCATCGCCTCATCGGCCAAAACCCCGGCTCCGCCCATGACCCAGCCGGCCTTGGGCTGGGCCTTTGAGGCGTTAATCAATTCGGCGCGGACAGACTGCTCCCACCCCTCCCTCGTATAGAGAGCGCTGACATCGCGGCCGTACCTCAACAGTTCGCTTACGCCAATGATTTGGACGATGGGAACGGCGCGTCGCTGTGCGTGCAGCTTATCCATAACAGAGGTATAGAGAACACCGGCGCGCGGCGCGGCGGCGAGTTTCAGGCGGGCGGCTTGGACGGCATTTTTATCGGCGCGGTTTGGATAGCGCCCGTCAGCGGCAAATTTTATTACCGTGTTGATGTTGCCGCGGACAATTTGTTCGTGCAGGGACCTATAACGCTCTCCCGGCGACTTTTTTAATGACAGCTCAAATGTTTCCGCTATGCCGGCAATCTCATCCGCATCAACCTTGCTGCCTCCTGTCAACAAGAGATACGTTTTTAAATCATTGTACAGTAACCGATGCTCCTCTGCCGTCATCTCGCCTGGGCGCCTTTGATTTGGTTTTGTGAGGGACGATTCCAGATATTTGGCAGCCGGGGCGACCATCACCTGCCCCGACGCAGCGATATAGGCGTCCCGGATCTTTTCGCACACTTTGCCTGTGCCGAATATCAGCCTGCCGGGTGATTTGACCGTCCCCTGCAAATAATCGTACGACAGGCGCAGCCTCTCCAGCGCCATATATTGATTCTCTATCGCAGGATCATCATCCAGTAATGACAGCAGCCCGCCCCGCAGCGTTCTCATGTGCAAAGCGTCCCTGAGCCCGCTCCCGGCAATACCGAAAACCGCGGCGGCGCAGAGTATCGTCATCAACAGATAAAAACAAAAACTTCTAAAGCGGTACGCGGGCGTTCCGGCCTGCGCCTTTTTTATCCTGAATTCCGCTTGTGGGATGATACCGCCCAGTATGCGCCCGCTGTGCGCCGGCGTCAGGAAAAAGCCGCCGAGGCGCGGGGAGACGCGGGCGGAGCAGGCAAAAAATTCCGTAAAAAACGCGGCGATCCTGCCTTCCGCCGTCCGTAGCCCGGCCAGAAAGCGGCACAGCGCCCTGTTTTTCTCCGTGTTATCCGTACTAACCATCTTTAACAAACACAGATCCGACACGGCGTCACAAATTTTTTGGTAACACTCCGAAAAAATATCGGCGGGCGGGCGCGCCGGGCCATCATCACTAAACAATGCCCCCAACACCGGCATCCGCCCGTAAATATTGTCATCCGATAAAAACTCCCGCCCGCCCTCTATCCTGTCGGTCTTGGAGAATATGAAGCATACGGGGACGTTATATCCTGTCGCAGAAATCAGTATATCGGCCTGTTCACGCATATCAACCGCTAATTTATTGCTGCCGGATTGATCCATCCGCAAAAAATCGCATAAATCGATAACGAATAACAAACCGTCAACCGCCCGTCTCCGCCCGAAACGGTGTTTTTTCAGAGCGGAGACGAGAGGCCCCCATTTCTGCGGCGCGGACAGCGTTCCCGGAATGTCTATGTACACCGCGTTATCCGAGAAGAACCAGCCGGGCATATCGTGCTTGCCGGACAGGCGGCTCTCGGGATAGATGAAGCCGTACGGCAGCCCGGATTTCGCGAGGAGCATTGTCTTGCCGCTGCCGGGAGGGCCGCTTATCAGGAACCGCGGTTTCCGCCGCGTCTCCATCCAACGGAAAAAATTGCCGATGATCCCGCCGCGGCCTATGCAGCTGCTCATCGCGCGGTGCACATAATTACCGTAAAGATAATTGGGATCGTTTTCGTTATAACATTGGCCGTGTTTGTTTTTTTTCTGTAATTCTTTGTCCTTCAATTGATACCTCCTCGTTAAAATTGCTCTAAAAGTTTTAAAAGGTTAGCGCGAGAGATTAAGTAGACGGCGGCAGCAACGGCTATCATCAACGATGCAAGGCCCGCCAGCACAGCCGGGACCACCATCCCCGGCGCCATCCTTCCCCCCTTGTCAACAGCCGCGGACGCCGCCGCTTCACTTTCACTCTTGCGGATATTTCTCAGCATGTCCCCCAGATCCTCAAATATTTTCTGCCGGCGGCGCGATATATCTGTCCCATCAACGCCGTACATCCCCCTCAACCCCAAAGCGAGGGCGATGAAATACTGTTCGAGAACCTCTTTTTTCGGAAGATGCGCCCCCATGTGCGCCTCAAGCCGCGAAAACAGCTTCGCCCCTGCCGCCGCCTCGCCGAAATAGCGCAGCTGGAGCGGGCGCTCCGACCAGTAGTACCTGTACTGGGGGACGCTTAAAAATGTCTCGTCCGCCAAGGCCGCCAGCGGGTACAAAAGTTCAAGCGCCGCGCTCTCCGGCAGCGAATCAGCCCTGCATTGCCTGATGACAAAATCAAACTTGGCGCAGATGCCGCCGTGCAGATCTGCCAGATTATACGCTGATGACTGTTTCAACGCACCGCTGACGATAACGACTGCCTCGGCGCACGCCCCTATGGCCGCGCGCGGGTATTGATAACCGCCGTGATTTACCGTTTTCATCCTTTTACCCCCCGTCAACCCTTATGCCTGAGCGCCAACAGTTCCATCTTCATACCGGGATGGCACCCGCCGAGGAAATGTATCCCCAGCGTCCCCGACGTTTCCACGCCCTGCCACAGCGGCCCCTGCCTGTCAACAACGAAGTAGGCATACCCCGGTTTCGCCGCCAGGCCGTCCGGTATGTTCTTCACGTGGATGAGCGGCAATCCCAGCATCGACGACGATATCAGCATATCGAGCTTGTCGCGCGACCCGGCCTTCACGCGCTGCAATACGTCAATCACCAAACTCTTTTGGTCGCCCTTAGCGCTCACGCCGATGAACAGGTTGACGCCGGCCGCAAAACGCTCATCCGGGAAGCGGCAGTACCATGTTGACGGATTCGCCTGCTCCAATGGCAGCACAGTACAGTTCGTCCAAAACTCGACCTTGAGCGTGTCGCGGATGCGGCCCGTTAAGGCGGCAAACGAATCCGCCGGATTGTCGTGGCTGTACGGCGGGAAGTTATCGGGGCTGATTGACGGGGAGAAACTGAGCAGGCTGCCGCAGAGCTCCGTCAACCGGGTATAGTAATCGAAGGGGTGAACCTTCGGCAGTTCGTGCAGGCGGCTTAAAAGCGGGGTGAAGGTACAGAGGGCGTTGAACAGACGGAACGAGTTTTCATCCGCGGCAGAAAAGAACGCCTGCCCCGGCTCGCTGTGCCGGCGGCTCTGCGAAAGCGACCCGATACGCGCCCACAGCAGCTCAATCAATCCGCTTATGCACCCTTTCAGGGCGTCCGACACCCGGGTAAAGAGGACCGGCGGGGCATATCCGCGCATAGGCTCCATGTACCCGCTGCCGGTTTTTGAGAGGCGGGCGGCGCGCAGCCACACGCACCCGTCTAACGGCTCGCCCTCGAAGCGGATCCGGCAGTTGAGCTCGCCGGCCTCTATTTCCTTATTATTATCAGGCGAGAAATAATCGGGGACAACCACCTTTTTTTCAACGTACCGCCTCTCCGCGGCAGATGATTCCGTGAGGCCGGCCCGCAGGGATGATTCTCCGCCCTCCGCCCCCACGCCATCAACCGGCACCGTTAGATATACATCAAGCGTCAGCTGTTCGGGGCGGCAGTACGCGGCAAACGACCGCGACAGCGTTTGAGCCGGGCCGTTAAGCCCCATCGCCCCGCTGCCGACAGCGAAGGCGGTACCGTCTGGGAAAAAACCGGACGCGCGGCTTATCGAAAAACTGCCGCTCAAAAGCGCGTCGCGGTCAATCTCGAGTTCGGTGAACCCGTGCTGATACCCGGCGTAAGCCAGAGAACCTATACGGGCGTTGACGCGGGCATCCTGCAGGCGCCCGGCTAACTGGAAGTGGTGGGGTTCCAGGAACATCCCCTCCTTCCACAATACCTTGCAATCGTTCTGCATAATACAGCTATCTCCTTGTTAATGTTGATATTAACGTCAATAATCGATACAAAAGGCCAACCAAGAGAGAAAAAAGAGAGACGCGGCCATCAACGGCGACAGCGATGGCCGGCTTGCAAACCGAGAGAGGCGGTCATCAACAGCTATAACGATGACCGGCATGTAAACCAAGAGATGCAGCCGTCAACACATGTACGACGGCTGCCGTGTCAAACAAGAGAGTACTGCAAACAGAAAAAAAATGTTGGGCAATCTTCCACGGCCAACAAATATAAAATAATATTTGCATCCGCCCGTGTAAAGAATTATTTTATGATTGTTGTTGATTTTTTTTCGGTTGACTTTTTTTATTGACGGCGGTACTTTTCTTGGTTGACGGCGGTATTATTTTTATTGACGGCAGTATTTCTCTTGGTTGACGGCGGTACTTTTCCCGGTTGGCGGCAACAATCGTTTTGATTGGCGGCCGTTTCTATCTTGGTTGACGGAAGTCTTCTCTTGGTTAACATCTCTATCCATTAACAAATAACCGCTTCCCGCGCGAAGCGTTAAGGGGGACCCTATGCGCATTTTAGACGAATCGGAAGTCGAAAAGACTTTTGTGGAACGCCAGCCATTATTGCCGGCAACTGACAGAAACGACGGGCATCATGACAGTCAAAATGACTGTCATCGTGATAATAACAATCAAACTTACGGTCAAAATGACTATCACCGTGATAATAATAATCAAATTGACGGTCAAAATGATTGTCACAGTGATAATGGCAATCAAATTGACTATCAAAATGATTGCCACAGTGATAATGACAATCAAATTGACGGTCAAAATGATTATCAGCGTGATGACGACAATCAAAATGACCGCCATAAAGACAGTCACAGCAATATCCGCGGCAAAAAAACGCCGCTGTACGGTACGCCGGCAGTGCGCCCCGTCATCGGCAAAACCCGTATCGCCTCCGGCCTTGTCACCGACACCGTGGGATCCGGCGGCATGGCGGCCATCTACAAGGTGTGGAACGAGCGGCTCGAGGTTTTCCGTGCGGTCAAGCTCCTGTCGCTCGACGCGCTCTACGACCGCTTCGAGACGGAGGCCAAGCTCACCGCGAAGCTGCGCCACCAAAACATCGTGGAGATCTACGGCGTAGGCGAGTGGAACGGGCTGCCATACATGGAGATGGAGTTCATAGACGGCGAGAACATGCAGCAGGTGCTGGCGCGCTACGGCCGCTTCCCCGCCGCCGTGTGCGCCGCCGCGGCGGTCCGCATGGCAGACGCGCTCGCATACGCGCACGGGCTCACATTCTCCATGGGCGACAAGCCCTACAGCGGGATCATCCACCGCGACCTGAAGCCCGCCAACATCATGTTCTCGAAGCAGGGCGACATCAAGCTCACCGACTTCGGCATAGCGCGCCCCACGCAGGCGAGCCTCCACACGACCGAGGGCAACATCGTAGGCACGCTGCACTACCTGTCGCCCGAACAGATGGAGGGGCGCGAGGTGGACCAGCGCAGCGACATCTACTCCTTCGGCGCGGTCCTCTACGAAATGGCCGCCGGGTCAAAAACCTTCCCGCAGGAGAGCGTGGCGGAGCTGATGAAGCGGAGGGCGGAAAACCGCTACAAAAAACTCTCCGACTACGACTTCCCAATCAACCCCGCGCTCGCCGGCATTATCACCCGCTGCCTCGAAGCCAGCCCCAAAGACCGCTTCCAGAACGCAGGCAGCCTGATAAAAGAGCTCCAAAAAGCGCTCGCGCAGCTGACGGACCTTACGCCGCAAACAATTCTGGCCAACTTCTACCCGGTAACCGCCGGCAGCACGCCGTACACAAAGGAGATACCGGGCGCATCCGTACCGCCGGAAGCGCGGCCAGCGCAAAAACCGCTCCACATCAAATCCGCGCTTGTCATCATCCCCGCCATAATGCTGGCCCTCCTATCCATATTATATATAGCGGTAATGATGGCCATCCCGGCACCTAATACATCACCAACACCAACGGCGGACACGGCAACCGATCCCCCGGCGGAACCGGAAATCCCTCCCGAACCGGAGGCAATCGCCATCCCGGAAACCACCCCCGCCGTCCCCCTGCCCAAAACGCCGGAACCGCGGCCCGTCTCCGAAGACGGCCTCATCAGGGACGCAACGGCGGCAATGGCAGCCAAAGACTGGAACCGCGCCATCCGAACCCTCGAACGCCCGGGCGCCTACAAGGAAAAGGCAGACCTGCGGGCCCTGCTCCTCCTTGAGGCCTACGTCGAATCAAAAAACCTCGAAAATGCCCAGGCCCTCCTCGCCGCCGCCGCCCAGACCAACGACGCCCACTACTTCCTGACCGCCGGAAGATACTGGCTTTACACGGGAAACCACGCCAAGGCGCTCGAATCATTAGAGGCGTCGCTCACCCGCCCAAGCATCCACAAATCCCGAAACGCCATTTTCGACGACGCCATTTATTATATTGCAGTAGTGCGAAGCGAGCGCTTCAGGGCGGCCCCTTCCGAGGCGAACCGGCTGGCGGCGTTAGACGGCTGGCGGCGGGTGCAGTCCGCCTGCAAGTCCCTGCCCGACAGCCCGAGGTACGAACGGGCCGGAAAAGAGATTGCCGCGCTTAACTGATAAGGATATATATGCAGCAAACATCATACACATCCGCCCCGCCCCGCGGCCGCGACAACCGCCACACCGGCGCACAACCGGCCCGGGGCTGCGCCGGCCTCGACGACCTGCTCGAAATCGTCGTCAACAAACGCATGAAGAAAACATGGCGCGTGCAGGTCAACTTCAAAACAGGCGAACGCATCCTCACCATCCCCGCCGTACTCGCCAACCCGCCGCAAGAGGTCAAAGACTGCCTCATCCGATGGGCCATGATGCCCATGACGCGCAGGGCAAGGCGCAACTCCGAGTTCGTCAAAACCAAAAGGGAGCTCGAGGCTACAATCCGCGCATACATGGAAAGCAGCGGCGTTGCGCAGGAAAGGAAATCGCGCCTAAACCCAAACATATTCGAACACCAAACCAAAGGCTTCGCGTACGACTTACGGGAAATCTTCGACGCCCTCAACCGCGCCTACTTCAAAGGCGAACTGAAATCATACATAAGATGGGGGCAAGCCGACTCAAGAACATCATACCAGGCCACACGGACCGACAAAGACGGCAACTCGTTCAACCTGATAACAATCTCCGGCGTATACGACTCGCCGCAGGTTCCCGAATACGCAATCTACGGCTTAGTCTACCACGAAATGCTGCACATCGCGATCCCGCCCAGAATGGTGAACAGCAGGCGCGTCATCCACGGCAGAGACTTTAAAGCCGCCGAAAAGAAATACCCGTTCTTAGACCAGTGGGCCGAGTGGGAGAGGGAAAATATGGGGCGCTTGGTGAAGAACGCAAAACGGCGGGTCAAGAAGGCCAAAGCGGCGGCCAAGCGGTAGACCGCTTGTTTATATCATCGGCATGGCAATTTATTTCTCTAACCACTCCTCAGGATTCAGCGACTCCACCATTTTTTTTATCTTGAAATTGAGCTTAGGCCCGCTGTACGTCCCGCCGGACTTGCCGAGTTCCTCCCCCACCTTGACCTTCTGATCCTGCTTCACGCCAATCTCGTCTAAGTGCGCGTAGATCGTGTAGTACCCGCCGCCGTGGTCGAGCAGCACAAACCGCCCCAGCCCGCGCATCGAGCTCACCACCGCCGTCCCCGGCGCCACGCTTTTTACCGGCGTGCCCTTATTCGCGGCGATGTCTATACCGTCGTTGGTTGTAACCGTTTTGTATACTGGGTGCACTACCCTGCCGAACTTCCCTATCACCTCGCCCCTAAGCGGCCAGCCGAGCTTGCCTTTGCGCTTCTCGAAGTTTATAAGCGCCTGCCGTTCATCCTCCTCCTTCGCCCTCTTCCTTCTGGTTTCGAGCAGCTTGATGAGCTCGTTAAGCCCGCGGTGCGCCTCCTCAAGCTCCGCTACCATAGCCTCCGACGCGCCGCGCTTTGTGCGTACCTCTTCGAGCAAAGTGCGGCGCTGCAGCTCTTCGTCCACAAGCACCAGCTGCTCCCGCTGTTTGTCGGAGAGCAGCTTCTCCAATTTCGCTTTGCCCTCCTCCTGCGCGCTCCTCTTCTCGTTTACCACGGCTATGTTACGGCGTATGGTCTCGGCCAGTTCCTTGTCGTAACTGTTCAGGTCCTGAAAGAATCGCGCGCGGTGTATGAACTCAGTCGGGTTCCCCGCCGAGAGCAGCATCTGCATCTCGCTGTTCGTGCCGGTCATGTAGAGGCTGCGCAGGCGCTTCTTCATCAGCTCGCGCGAGCTCTCGAGGCTGCCCTCCGCCACAGCCAGCGAGTCGGCCAGAAGCGCTATCGTCTTTCCCGTCGTGTCAATCTGCCTCTGTACCATTGTCATGTACCGCCCTGACACGGTGATGTTCCTCTCTATCTGCTCTAAGCGGCTCAGGTAGTTCCCCTCTTCGCTCTGCAGTTTTTTGACCGCCGCCCTCCCCTCGTCGAGCACCGCCCTTATGGAGTCGAGCGCGGCCTGCGTCTGCCTGATTTCCCTCTCGACAACGGAGACGGCCGACTCGGCGGCCTTGCCCTTCTGCTGCGCGTGAAGCGGCAGCGCAAAAACGGCCGTAAAAGCGGCGGCGGCGAGAGCGGCAGCGCGCGCTACACCAAAAATTTTCGTACCGCGAGCCAGCTTCCGAGCCACCCGAAGAATACCCCTATCAAAACGATAAACGGTAAATAGGAAAAATACCAGTTTATTGATATATGCCCCAAAAGAACGCGGGCGGCGACCATCGCGCACACGCAAAGCGCCCCGCCGATGAACCCCTGCAGCATCCCCTCAAGCAGAAACGGCATCTTGATGAACAGGTCGGTCGCGCCTACGTAGTGCATGTTGCGCACCAGGTCTTTGCGCGCGTAAATAGTCAGCTTGATAGTGTTGGTGATGATGGAGTGCAGCGCAAGCATGATAATTAACCCCGCCGCCGCCGAGATGATGTAGAAACGGTCGCGCATCCGCTTTATGGTTTCGAGCCACTCCTTAGAGTAGCGGACAGACTCAATGCCGGCAAGCGCAGATACCTGCTCCTGCAAAAGCGCGGCCGCCCCGGCCGACTGGCTGCTCTCGTGCAGCACAATGTTGAGCGACGCCGGAAACGGGTTCTCGTCTACCGCTTCGAGCATGTCTGAGCCGTATAGCTCCTCAAAGCTGGCCCAGGCGCTGTCCTTGCTCATAAAAACGACATTCTTGACGCCAGGCATTTTCTTTACGGTTTCGGTCAGCATATTCTGTGTTGACGTATCCAACGAGGCGCCGTCGCTCAGGTAGGCCACTACATCGGCCTGATCGCTCGTATGCCTGAGGATCTCGTCGATGTTCATTAGCCCTATAAAAACGCCGCAGATGAGGAATAGTGTCGCGGTGATGGTCATAATGGAGACGAAGGTCATCAGTTTGGCCTGATAAAACCCTCTGAACGCCTCGATTATAAAGTACAGGATTTTTCTCATATCGTCCGCAATCCGCACAATTACCGGCGGATTGCCGCTCAGGCTAATCCGCCGCAACAAGTCTTGCCCACAACCATCAACACAAAACACACCCTGCTATATCAACTAATGTACGCGCACCAGCCCGTTTTCCGTAACTTTCATTATGAGCACCTCGCTGTTAGCCCCGGTCTGCGGGTCGAACGACACCTTTCCCGACAGCCCGCTGTAATCCTGCACCGCGGCGACCGCCTTTCTCAGCTTCACGGCGTCTGTCCCGCCGGTCTCGGTTACGGCCTTTATCACTAACTGCGCGGCGTCGTAGCCCATGGCGGCTATGCGGTTGGCATCGGAGTTGAAGCGCGCCCTGTACGCCGAACTGAACTTCTTCCACTCTTCGCTGTCCTGGTTGTGCGGCGTGCCTATTGAGATTATGGCGTCGTGCACGTAGCGCTTACCCTCGGACGGCACGCGCGGGTCGTCCCACCTGCCGGTGCCGAGCATCTGCGTGCGTATGCGCTGGAACACCACCTGCGGCGCGAGCTTGACCACGTCCTCGTATTCGGAGAGCGGCATGAAAAGCCCGCCCACGGCAAACGTCGTGTCGGCGTAGCGCAGGCTGTCGGAGCGCGTGAGCTGCGTTACCCTGCGCATCTCGCCCCGCTCGGCGGAGATCGCCTCGAGGCGGCGGCAGATGAGCTTGTAGCGCAGGCGGCGAAGCTCCTGGGAGAAATCGTGCTTGCCCTCCTGGAAGTACTCCTCGTGCACCACCTCTATGCTGCGCTTGGCGAGCTCATCCTTGAACGCGTCGGCCATCGCGTAGCCGAAGACCGTGTTGGGGGCTATTATCGCGAACTCGCGGATGTTGAGGTTGTCGAGCGCATACTTGGCAAGTTTGCGGGCCATAGCGCCTATCGTCACGTTCATCTGGAAGATGTTGTCGTCAATGGACGATATGCCGTCTTCGTTCGCGGTGGGCGTTATCATCACTATATCCTTGCCGGAGAACATTGCCGCGCTCACCGCCGCAGTGTGGGAGAGGATGGGGCCGATGCACAGCTGCGCCTGATCCTTCGTTACCAGCTCCTTGGACTTTTTGGCGGTCTCCACTGCGCTGCCCTTCGTATCGTAGACAATGAGCTTGATGTGGTTATGCGAGCGCGCGTTGTGGTTGTCTATGGCGAGTTTCACCCCTTGCAGAATGTACTGCCCTATCTGCGCGTCCTCGCCGGTCATCGGCGCCAGAAGCCCCGCTTGTACCGGGCCGGCGCCGCCCTTTTGCTGCTGCGTCTTGGTGAACTTGTTCTGAAACTCTTTTACCTGATCTATGTAGCGCGAGCGCGGGTACATGGCGCGGAACTCCTCCGCGCTGTTTTTAGCGCGCACGGACTGGCCCGACGTTTCCAACTTCCGTATCTCAAAGAAACGCACTATCTCAAGCAAAACGGCGTGCAGCTCGTCCTTGCTCGACAAGGTGGAGAGCTCGTCGGCGCTAAGCGACAGCTCGCATAGCTTTTCGGTGTTGGAGAGCGTGAGGTTAAAGAGGTCAGGCGAGATACCCAGCGAAAGCGCGTTTGAGAACGACGTGAGCGCCTGCGCCGGCTTGGCCAGCCTTCCGTAGGCAACGCCCTCGAGGTAGGTGAGCCGCGGGATGAACGGCGAGTCGGGGAAGTTCTGCCTGTACTTGTCTATGAGACGGTGCACCATAACATTCTCGCCCTTGCGCATGTAGGCCTCGGAAATAAGCGGTACGAGTATATACGACTCGGGGTCGCTCGTGTTCTTCCGCAGATGTTCCCGGATCAAAACGATCGTGGAGTCGTACTGCCCCGCCGCGTAAAAGTCCCGCGCCTTGCGGAATAGCGGCGACCCGCCGTTGGCGGCGGGGGTGGGGTACGCACTTACCGCGGAAATAAGGCACGCCGCAGCTGCCAGCAACAAAATTTTCTTGTTCATGATGATAATCCCTGTCCTGTACATATAAGTTGAGCTTTATAAATTACACGGCTAAATATTATACCTGCTCCGTTCTGCGGCATCACGGCTGTCGCGCAGCCGCAGGGCGGTGTAGGCATAATATCCATCAGCATCACTCCAGCACATACCTGCCGAACTCCGCCGTATCAACCGACCTCACCCGCTCACGAAGCTGCTCCGCGCCGGTCTGCCCCTTCTCCGAACCCTGCTTCGCGAAAATATCGTCGCGCACGAAAAGCGGGGCGGAGCACTTCACCGCCAGAGCCACCGCGTCGGCGGGCCGGCTGTCTATCACCTTGAGCGACATCCCGGCGCGTATAATAATGTACGATGAGAAGACCCCCTCGTCCGACACCCCGCTTATCACAACCCTGTACACCGTACCGCCCAGCTGCTCCACAGCGATCTTTACCAGATCAATGGTGAACGGCTTGTCGGACTCCACCTGCAAGGTGTGCATAGCGATGGCGTTGGCCTCGTAAAGGTCGAGCGGAACCGCCACGGTACGCGCCCCGCCGGTCTCCTTGAGGATGACCAAAGGCGTCCCCTTCTGAGTGTCGGCCGCGAATGACGATATTTCCACAGGCACCAGCATCTGCGCTTTTTCCCAATAATCACGTAATAAAGATGTATATCCAACAATTAAATACAGCACCTATGCCGCCGCCTTCGAGGTGCGGGCGCAATATTTAATCATGCCTTCAATATTATACCAAATACTAATATATATTGGGGCAAGGGGGGTGCGCGGATTTTTTTATTCTTCTTCGGCGCCGCCCGCAGCCGGGCCGCCGGTGTTCGGCGCTTCGTCCAAGTGGGCGTCCGCCGGGGCGCGGGTGTTCATGGGCGGGGTCTGCGGCGGCGCGGAGGACCCAACGACCTGCTTCTCCGCCTCCTTCCCGCTCCTTATCACGAGCCTGCGGCCTATGCTCAAAGACGTCCGGCCCGTTATGCCGTTGAGCGAGCACAGCTTGCTAACGGTAGTCCCGTAACGTCTGGCGATACTGCCCAAATTGTCGCCCCGCCGAACCACGTGATATACCGTCTTGCGCACCTCTGTCAAATACTCGAAGTTATCCCGCGTCAGAACCAGCGTATCTCTCCTGAGCCCGTAGGGGGCATCGAAATTTATGATGTACTCCGGATTGAACGGCTCGCCGTAGTAGCGTATCTCGAAGTGCAGGTGTGCGCCGGTCGAGCGCCCGGTGTTACCGCCCAGGCCTATCGGATCACCCGCTTTGACCAACTGGTTGGGCCGGACCAGCACCTTCTGCATGTGCCCGTAAACGGTCTCCAGGCCGCTGTGGTGGCGGACAACGGCCACGTTGCCGTACCCGCGCCGCTCGTACTGGATAACGCGCACAATGCCGTCGAACACGCTGCGCAGGGTGTCGCCCGTGGTTAGCTTCACGTCTATGCCGTAATGCCACATGTACCGGCGCAGGCCGAAACGTGAGGTTACGTAGTTCTCAAAAGGGTGCACAAAGCGCTTGCCGTGCGCGGAGTCTACAAGCGGGATATGTATAGTGTCGCCGGGGCCGAGAGTCTTGTAATCGAAACGGCCCGAGTTGATCTTGTCGTTGCTCCAGGCAAACGCCGTATCAATAGACATGATGTCGCCGTCTTTGACAGCTATCACAATGCCCGCCCCGATGTCGGTACCGTCGAACAGCGAGTTGAAATCCTCCCCCTCCTCCTCGCGCAGCGTATGATGGACGATGCTGTCGGCCGCCAGCGAGTCGCTGACCGAGAGGGCGTAGTCGATGTCGGACGCGGGGGTCGGCGAGGCGGACGCGGCAAAAACAGCCGCCGAAACCGCAATAAACGCGGACAGCGGGATAAAAAACGCCCTACGGCGATAAGCGGCAGCGGCTTTTAATTTCATTTATATAATATATAACAGTCCCCAAAACAATGCAAAATAAAAAAAAATAAAAAAAACAGCCCGTCACCCCGGCGGCCAGGCAAGCTCCCGCCCACCAAGCACGTGGACGTGCAGGTGCGGCACCGTCTGGCCCGCTATCTCGCCCGAGTTGACCACGAGCCGGTAGCCGTCGCGGTCGAGCCCGCAAAGGCGCAGCGCCTCGCGGCAGGCCCCGAAAAGCCCCCCCATTATCTCCCCCATTAGGGCCGGCGGGATGTCGTGCACCGCCGGGTAGTGCGCCCTGGGGACCGCCAGGAAATGGTACGGCGCCTGAGGGGAAATGTCGCGTATTACAACCGCCCCCTCATCCTCATAAACCCGCTCGGAAGGGATCTCCCCGCCTATTATCCTGCAAAAAATACAGTCGCTCATACAACAATAACCCCCCTTCATCCAATAAAGGCCCAATATCATAATATATACAATGCCGGGGCGTATAACAATATTTTTTGCCTTTTTGGCGGGCGCGGGCGGGACAACGGGGGCCAAAACGGGAAATTTGTAAAAAATTTGACACGTTATACGCCCGTAATGTATATTCAGGTGATAGAGAATTTGACGGGGCGGGGTATTGACCCGCTGATCTGCAGATCATTATATATAAGGCGGCCTTTATGGGACTTGCGGTTTTGGGCATATCGATCCTGCTCGCACTGACTGCCACGCATATGTCACGCCATGTCACCACAGCGTACCGCAGCGGCAGCCGCTTGACAAGCGCAAGCAGGCTTGACGTACCCCCCCCCCCCCCCCTATCTTTACATAACAAATACAAGGCTTGTAAGAACCCCAAAAAGCCAGACAACAGCACGATGCCGGATTTACATACCCGGCACGGGCGCAACAAACCGGCACCCCAGCGGACACCATTCCGCCGTAGGGGCGACCGCCTCCGGTCGCCCGTGCCTGAATTGCGAAAATTTTCCATTTGGCATATATCCCACCGGGGTTGTCCCAAAACAAACCGTTGGATATATACATATACTATATCTTTTGAGACAACCCCAATACCGGTGTCACGAGAATTTACCATTCACCATATCCACAAAGACAGGAACCTTTATTAAATGAAAAGGCTGACCCTATTCTTTATTATGCTGTTCACCGCGGCTGCCCTCGCCTATAACCCGCCCCAAATCGCCGTCTACGTTACCGGTGATCTCCACGACAAGGACAAACGTGTCTTCGGCGCGCGGCTGCTCACCGCCATCGCCAACACCGGACACTACACCGGCATAGAACGCCCCGGAGAATTTTTCGCCGAAGCCGAGCGGAAACGGACGGCAGAGCAGGGCGGAGCCATAAACGACGCCCAAATCAGCGAATTGGGCAGACATTTCGGCGTTGCCTACGTCTGCATCGCCAACCTGACCCATCTCGACGATACCTACAAGATCAACGTCCGCATCGTTAACGCGAAAACCGCCGAGACCGTCTACGCCGGAGAAGCCGCCAGCCCGCTGGAAACAGCGGAGGAACTCGTAGCGGTGCTGGAAACAATGGTGGAAAATATGTTCGGCGGACACGCCGCGCAAACGCCAGCGGAATCTGAGCAAACAGAACTCGCCGAGGAGCAGGACGAAGACGCCGGGCAGGAACCGCCCGAACCGGTCAAAACCGTCACCCCGGAAACACCGCCGCCGCCCGTACCCGAGCCCAAACAAACCCCCGAACCGGCAGCCCCAACCCCCGCCGCGCCGGGCAAACAAACTATCGCCGTCTACATGGCCGGCAATGAACCAAGAGGCGCCAAAGGCGTGCACAACATCCTCGGCGGAGAACTCGCCAGAACCATCAGCACCAGCGACAAGTACCTCGCCGTAGACCGTACCGACGCCATCCTCGAACAACTCGCAAAAGAACACGTCTACCAGCGCAGCGGCGCGGTGAGCGACGATCAGATAAAAAGCCTCGGGCAGCAGCTCGGCGCACAGTTCCTCTGCATTTCCGACATACACACCGTAGGCCCGCAGTCATATTACTTGGACGTGCGCTTAGTAGACGTAGTATCCGCCGAAATCGTCCGCACCGTTACCGCAAACAACAGCCTGAAAAACGCCGAGGAGATGACAAAGGTAGCGCGTACCATCGCCTACGAACTGATAGAGACCGAAAAAGCGGCCAAAGCCCGCAAACGCAAAAAAGCAATACTCCTCACCACGTCCATAAGCCTCGACGTACTCGGGCTGGGCGCGATTGCTTACGGGCTGCTCGAAAACAGCAATATAAAAACACACGTAGATAATTACGATTACACCTCCGCGAAAAGCGCTCAAACGAAAAGAAACGCCGCCTACATCGCCGGCGGCGCGCTTCTCGCGTCTGGGATAACCATTCACATATTCTTTTAGAACAGGGCAGAACATTATGACAGGCAGCAAAAAAATTACAGGCAGAACAATCAAACACGCCGCGACGGCTACCCTCCTCGCGGCGCTCCTCTTCACGTGCGAGAAGATACCCGACCACTGCGGCAACGGGTACTCACCGCTCAACCCCGCTGCCGAGTTCTGCGGCGCAGACGGCGCGAAGTACGCCAAATGCGGCGGCAAGGAATACCGCCCCGAAGATCAAAAATGCGACTACGAAAACGGCATCCTGCTAACCCAGTGCCCCGGCGGCAAGGACTTCCACAACCCGGTAACGCATTTCTGCGAAGACGGCGAAATGCACAGGAGATGCGGCGGCGCGGCGTATAACACCTCCGCCCAAGTCTGCCTCGGCAGCGAAGTGCGAACCCCGTGCGACGGCGGCAGAACCGTACCGGCAGGCCAACCGTGCGACGGCTACATACTCTCGACAACCGCGGCCCCGGCGGAGGGCGGCACCGTAGAACCCGCCACGCAAAGCTACACCCCCGGAGCGCTGGTAGGCGTAACCGCGAAGGCCGCGGACGGATACACCTTCACAGGATGGTCGGGCGCGTCTACGGCCACAAGCCCCACAATATCCGTTACCATGGACGGAGACAAGTCGCTGGTAGCAATATTCAGCCCGGTCGTTACCGATACTACCTCATACTGCCTGACGATAACGGTAATTCCCAATAACAGCAGCGGTACCGTAACCCGCAACCCCGACAAACAGTGCTACGACCCCGGAACGCCGGTTACCGTGACGGCAGAAGCCGCGCAAAATTACAGATTTGCCGGGTGGGGCGGAGCGTCTAATTCTTCAGACCTCGCAATCGTAGTTACCATGGACGGCCCCAGAGCGCTAATAGCCAATTTTGCACTGATAACGTACATACTGACAATCGATCGCAATATAACGGCAGGCGGTACAGTCAGCGCATCTTCACAATCGGGCATTACCCCCGGAACACCGTTCAGTATAAGCGCTTTCGCAGCAAGCGGCTATGCGTTTGTCAACTGGACGGTAGCGAGCGGTCAAGCTGCGTTTGGCGACCCTAATGACGCGAGTACGACGGTGACGCTGGGCTCGAATGCTACGATCCGTGCAAACTTTCAGCAGTTGTACGCGCTAACAATGAGCTGCAGTCCGACAGAGGGCGGTACTACCACCCCTGCGAACAGTCAATCTGGTATTACTGCCGATACGCCGGTCAATATAAGCGCTGCTGTAGCAAACGGTTATACGTTTGTTAACTGGACTATTGCGAGCGGTACGGCGATGTTTGGCAATGCGAACAGCGCGAGTACTACGGTTACGTTGGGCTCAAACGCTACGATCAGGGCTAATTTTCAATATGTGATAGTTAGTGGCTCCTTTACCGATTCACGAGACAATCGGAGTTACCGGACGGTGCAAATAGGTCAGCAGAGGTGGATGGCTGAGAATTTGAATTACAACGCGAGCGGGAGTGTTTGCCACAGTAATCAAGAATCCAACTGTAACACATACGGCCGTTTGTATGATTGGACTACAGTAATGAATGGGGCGTCAAGTTCAACATCGAGCCCCAGCGGGGTTCGGGGTGTTTGTCCAGTTGGCTGGCATGTGCCGAGCGATGCGGAGTGGACAGCGTTAACAAATGCTGTTGGAGGATCGTCAACGGCAGGAACAAAGTTGAAATCTAAGAGTGGGTGGTATAGTAATGGAAACGGTACGGACGATCACGGCTTTTCGGCCCTGCCCGGCGGCATCGGCTACAGCTACGTCGGCGGCTTCGACGATGCCGGCTTCATCGGCCTCTGGTGGAGCGCCACGGAGGACATTGCAAGCTACGCCTGGCACCGGCGCATGGGCTACAACTACGACTTCGTGGGCAGGAGCAACTACCACACGGCGATCTTGTTTAGTTTGCGTTGCGTAGAGGACTCCGCGGCCCCGCAATAGCGCAGCAGTGGCCGTGCTTTTGACTTTGTGTTCTTATGTTTTGCGGGGCAAATGGTAATTTATCAGTGTGTTGCCGTTGATTGTCTGAACCATGATTTGCCTGATTAAAGGATTAACATGATTAAACGTCAAAAGATAACGTCAAAATCATCGATAATCCGGGTTTTGATGTTGATTTTTAATCAAGGAAATCCTTTCATCAGGTAAATCATGGTTCAGACAAAAAAGGCGGGATATGGCGCAAAATGGTAATTTGCCGCAATCCTAACATCGCGGGCGGGCACACAGGCCGCCCCTATGTGGGATTGTTTGTGTATTTTGCGTGATATTGCAATTCATGCGTTGCGGGCGACCGGGGGCGGTCGCCCCTACGAGCGTTTTTGGGTGGTACCGGCAGTACTTGTTCCGGGGGTGCGGGGGATCCTCGTATCCGGCAGTTCCGGTTCGCCTATGTCAAGGCGAACTCTTTCTTCGCCTCTTCGAGTGAGTGGCCTTTTTCGAGGAATTCGAGGATACTCCGGCGTTCCTCCAACCGTCCTTTCCGCTCGCCCTCCTGCCATCCCTCTTGACGTCCTTCCTGCTTAAAGAGGTCGGCAATCTTGAGATCAATGGCCGCCTGCTTAATTATTGCGTCGTAGTCTTTCATATACCCCTCCTTCTGTAAGAATTCAAAATTCTCGCATAATACCGTTTTTAACCAAATGGACAAGTGTTCCCGGTACTCTTCGCCCTTTTCGTAGAGCTCCACGAACCTCTTCGCCCCGGCGTGGCCGATGTCGCAGTTCAGGTCTTTGAGCAGAAATTCGCTGTCGGGAAGCTCGGAGCTTACCACCACCTGCACCGCCAGCGACTTTTCCGGGGCGGCGCCCTTATACATAATATAATATATCCCGGGCTCTTTTTGCAATACCCTGTAATCTAAATCTTTTTCAAGGGTTTCGAACAACTTTAAAGGCTTTTTGAAACAAACGATGGTCGCGCTCATGTCGGTCTGGCTGACTTCCTCTTGCGATGCGTAGAGGCAGGCGTACCCGAGGACGACCTTATAAAAGTCAAAAGACTATGGGATTATGTTTTGTCGCCTCATTGAGCCGATGCCATCCCATGATATAGGGGAAAAGAAGCGGCTTGCGGCACTGGCGGGAGCATGTAATCACATGTATTAAAAGCTCGGCCGCCGAAGAATTCGCTCACGATTGCAAAACCCGGTTCGTACAGTGAAATTTGGAACAGTCGGTACGCGGCACGGCCCACATTCCGGGCGTGGTGTTTTGACTTACCCGCGTACCGTAGAAGCAAATATCTTTCATGCCGGGCGGCGAGTACTCTTATAGATGCGAATGCTTCGGCGGCCGAGTTGTGAAAGCCGGTGATTGCATACTCCCGCTTGTGCCGCATGGGGCCTCTTTTCCCCCGTATACGGTATCACGACAGCACAATGCACCGACAAAAGATAATCCCATAATATTTTGACCTTATAACGCACCGTCAAAACATAAACATAATCCCATAAAACTTAAAATTTGCCTCGGCACCAATGCTATTAACGGTTTTTTTGACTTTAGATTAGCCCCGGGGTTTAAAGCCGGGGCTATCGTCTAATGAGAGAGCTACTGCTACTGCTGCTGTTTTCTCAGGTACGTAGGCGTTTCCCAGTCCGCCTCGCCGCCGTAGACTTTTGGGGCCAGGTGGTCGTATGCGGGCACGCTGAACTGCCTGTCGAAGCCTTCGTAGTACTTTTTCTTCTCGGCGCTTTCCTGTCCCGTTTGTATTTTGCCAGTCATGACTGTTGCCATGGCGGCCACGGGGACGGCGCTTTGCGCCGCGATGGCGATATCGGCGGGCGCGGTTACAGTGACGGTAGAGGCTGCCGGGGCCATTTCGGTAAGGTTGAGCGAGGTCTGCTCCGCCTTCATCTCCTTGACGGCAGGGAGTACGATTTTGGGTGCAGATGAGCTGCGTTCGTCCTTGAACCTCTCCATAGACTCGTCGTTGAAACCGGTGGCTATGACTGTGACCTTGACTGCGCCTGTCATATCGTCGTCTATGACTGCTCCAACTACGATGTTTGTTTCGGAGTCTTCGCCTACGGTTTCGTAAGCTCTCTGCGACGCCTCAGCCATTTCGAGCATAGACATATCTTTGCCGCCGGTAAAGTTGATGATGAGGCCGCGTGCGCCGGCGATGTTGATGTCGTCGAGGAGCGGGCTGGAGATCGCGTTGTCGAGCGCGACGAGCGCGCGGTCGCTGGTGTTGTCGCCCTCGGCGTAGCCGGTGCCCATAAGCGCGTCGCCCATCCCCTTCATGATGGTCCGCACGTCGGCGAAGTCAACGCTTATCAGGCCGTCTTTGGTAATAATGTCGGAGATGCCCTTGGTGCCGTGGTACAGCACGTCGTCGGCGGTTTTAAACGCTTCGAGTATGGGCGTGCTCCTGTCTATTATGGAGAGGAGTTTCTGGTTGGGGACGACGATTATGGTGTCGGCGTGTTTCCTGAGTTCCTCGATGCCTTTCTTGTAGTTCTTTTTGCGGACGAAGCCCTCGAACTCGAAGGGGCGCGTTACGATAGCGACCGAGAGTATTCCGAGTTCTTTGGCGATCTCGGCCACGATGGGCGCGCCGCCGGTGCCCGTGCCGCCGCCCATACCGGCTGTGATGAAGACCATGTCTGCGCCCACGAGCAGTTCTTTCACCTTGTCGCGGTCCTCTTCCATTGCGGCGCGGCCGATTTCGGGGCAGGTGCCGGCGCCAAGTCCGCCGGTGAGTTTTTTACCGATCTGCACGCGCACCGGCGCGTGGCTGTGGTTCAGCGCCATCTCATCGGTATTCACCGCGATGAAATCGACTCCTGTAAGCCCGGCGTCTACCATGTGGTTGACAGCGTTGCCGCCGCCGCCGCCGATACCGACCACCTTCAGCTTCGCTACATTGTTGAATTCTTCATCAAGTGTAAACTTCATATAATGCCTCCTTGTAAGAGTGTTTATTTGTTATTAAAAATATTTTCCGAAAAAGTCTTTCATCTTGCCGAGTATAGACTGCCCTGATCCGCCGCCGCGTTTTTTGCCGTCGCGGCAGTCTCTGGCGATCTCCTCCGCCGCGAACATGCACAGCCCGATGCCGGTGGAGTACATCGGCGACTTGGCAGCTTCGGCAAGCCCGCCGAAGCCTCTGGGCACACCGATTTTCACGGGCCGCTGGAAGACGTTCTCCGCCTTCTCGCGCATCCCCTCCATCATAGAACCGCCGCCGGTGAGCACAACGCCGGCGCCGAGCATGTCGAAATACTGGGTCTTCTTGATTTCCCTCATGGCAAGCGACAGTATCTCCTCTACGCGCGCCTCTATCACACCTACCAAAAGTTCGCGCCCCGATTCCTTGTCGTCGCGCCCGGCAAGCCCGGGGATCACTATTTTCTCATCCCCCCTAAGCAGGGGCTGGAACGCGCATCCGCTCTTTTTCTTGAGATCTTCAGCTTTTTCGAGCGGGCATCTTAGAATCTGCCCGATGTCCCTTGTTACGTTCTCGCCGCCAAGGCCCACGATAGCGGCGTGGCAGATGTTTCCGTCTACGTAGACCGCTACGTCGGTCGTGCCGCCGCCGATGTCTATCAGCGCAACGCCCAGCTCTTTTTCGTCTTTGCCGAGCACAGCGTAGCTTGACGCGAGCGGTTCGAGCACGAGTTTGTTCAGTTTCAGGCCGGCCCTCTCCACGCACTTCGCGAGATCTTGCAGCCTCGTGGCCTGGGCGGTGATGATGTGTACCTGCGTTTCGAGCCGCACGCCGCCCATGCCGAGCGGGTTCTTTATTCCGTCCTGCTGGTCTATCCGAAACCCCTGCGTTATGACGTGAAGCATCTCGTAGTTGGCCGGGATATCTATGGCTTTGGCGCTCTCTATCGCCCTCTCTATATCGGCCTGCGTGACCTCCTGCGTGATGGCGACGGGCCCGGTGCTGCTCATCGACTTGATGTGCTCGCCCGCAATGCCGGCCCAGACTGAGTCGAGGTCAACGCCGGCCATGAGTTCGGCCTGCTCAACGGCCGCCTTTATGGCCCGCACCGTTTTGTCGATGTCTACGACTACGCCCTTGCGCAGGCCGCCGTCGGACGAGCAGTTGCCCACGCCGGTAAGTTTAAGCTCACCGTCATCGCCGGCTTCCGCGATAATGCACGCGACCTTCGTAGTGCCAATGTCAAGCCCCGCAACAACCATGTTCTCCATAATTCACCCCTTTTTTTATTGATGGCGCGGTGCTGCCGCGTCATACTGTATTGCAAATTATCAAGTTTTATCATATACTTTTTTATTACTGCCGCGGAAAAAATCTTGTAATATTTTCCGTGTTATATACATTCATGTTACTGTGCCAAAGTGACCGCGAGGCGGTGATACCTCATGTCAATACGCGCAAATCCGCTCCCCTCTTCCAGCAACTTTTCCCTCAGCTTCTTTACCTGTATCATTTTTTCCTCTATATCGTCGGGGCTGAGTATGTACTCCGCTTCGCCCGATTTGAAGATCAGGTTAACCGCGTCGTCTACGCTGACATCGATCTGCGATATTTGCGGGAAAAACGCGGCACCCAAAAGCCGGCTCGCCTTTTTGATCCTGTTAAAAATGTCAAGATCAACCGTGTCGCACGCGGCCTTGCCCTCAACTATGAGAAGCGGGAGGTCATAATACTGCCCGGGGGCCGCAGTAAAGCGCACTCCCATGTTGTCAATTAAGCAGAAACCTCCGTTGTGGACAAGGGCCACCGGCTTGCGCTCTGTCACCTTTACAAGTGTAGTCATCTCGCGTTTCTTCTTGTCCCTGACCTTACAGATGCTGATCTTCTCTATCCCGGAAATCATGGACGCGGCCTTTACGGCGCCGGCGCGGTCGAACAAGAACGAATCGGCGGCGGAGAGAGAATCAAGAGCCTGTTTAAGCGACGCCTGCACCGTTTTGCTGCAGTTCGTTATAGCAATATTTGTGTGCAGCCTCTTGCTGGCCTTGACAGTATCGACTGCGGAGATAAAGATTTCGGGGCTGTACTTGAAAACGGCGATACCGGCAAGCGCAGCAAACATCAGGACGAAAAGCGCCTTCGCCACCCTGCGCCGTGTTACCTTAGAGTCTTGCCCCCCCATAGCGCGTTTCTCCGCTATGTGCCTCTGCTGATTAGCGCCGATACGCTTCGCTTTCATATTAGTTTTTGCTGGCATTACTCCCTTTCCCCCCTGTAACAAAATCCCGGGCGGCTTCCCAAATATCGCCGGCCCCCATAAATACGATTAAATCACCGCTATCAGCCTTACCCGTCAACTCTTTGCCTATATCATTCATATTGCCGGCATAAAACGCTTTTGCCTTGCCGGCGGCATTGATGCGCCCGGCGATATCGCTCGAGTTCACGCCGGGAATCGGCAACTCGCGCGCTTTGTAGATATCTGTCACAATAACAACGTCGGCGCCGCTCAGGGACGATGCGAACTGATCCATAAAATCGCGCGTACGCGAGTACAGGTGCGGCTGAAACACGGCTATTATACGGTTATAGCCGCGCCCGCGGGCCGCTTCAAGCGTGGCGCTGATCTCGCCCGGATGATGCGCGTAATCATCGACCACCGTGACGCCGTCAACCATCCCGACAACCTCAAAACGCCGCGCTACTCCCTGAAAACCGGATACGCTTGAGGCGGCCACGTCAAAACCTATACCTATCTCACACGCTACCGTCAGCGCGGCCAGCGTATTCCTTACGTTGTGCGTGCCGGGAATGCCTATCGATACGCTGCCGAGTTTCTCTCCTCTGCATAATACATCAAAAAATGTTCTCTCATTTCCGGCTTTTATGTTGACCGCGCGGTAATCGGCGCCTTCGTCTATACCGTAAGTAATAACGCTCCTGCGTATCCCCGGCAAAATATCTTTTACGCCCATATCGTCAACACACGCTACTACGGCCCCGTCAAACGGTACAAGATCGGTAAACTGCATAAACGTGTTCTTGATATCGCCTATATCCTTGTAGCAGTCGAGGTGGTCCGCCTCTATATTTGTGATGACGGCAATGGACGGGTACATCGCCAGAAATGACCTGTCATATTCATCGGCCTCAGCTACAATGACGTTACCCTTCCCTACAATCGCGTGCGACCCGGCGCTCTTGAGCATCCCGCCAACCAACACTGTAGGCGATAATTTAGCGTCTGTCAATATCGTCCCGGTGAGTGACGTCGTTGTGGTTTTCCCGTGCGTGCCGGATATGCAGACTGTAAAGTTCGACCGCATGATGTCGCCGAGAACCTCTGCCCTTCTGATGACGGGTATGCCGTTGTCAACGGCGTAGATACGTTCCGGGTTATCGTCTTTAACCGCGCTTGAATAGACCAGTAAATCAGCGCCGGTTATTAAATCAGGCTCGTGGCCGTACTGTATTTTTATCCCCAAAGATTCCAGCCGCCGCGTTGACTCGGAAACGCATTTATCGCTGCCGCTGACGCGGTGCCCGCGTGAAAGCAGCACTTCGGCGAGCGGGTTCATACCCGCGCCGCCTATGCCGGCCATGTGTATCTTCTTTGTAAACTGTTTCATCGCGCCGGCCTCCGTACATGTCTCTGCGAAGACATCTGCGCCTGTACCCTGCCCTGATTTACCTGGCTCGATATGTTGAGCAGTATCCCCATGCCCGACATCGTGAACACCAAACTCATGCCGCCGTAGCTCAAAAACGGCATCACAATGCCTGTTGGCGGGGCGAGGCCGGTAGCCACGCATGAGTGGACGAGCAGATAAAGGGCGATTACGAGCGTTAATCCGAACGCCATAAGCTGGCCGGTAAGATCCGGCGCCCTTAAGGAGATGCGGAAACCTTTGACTACTATAAACGCGAATATCGCGAAGACCAGCATAACGCCCAGAAAACCAAACTCCTCGCCCAGAATCGAAAGGATGAAATCGGTATGCGATTCTGGCAGATAAAAATATTTTTGTTCCCCTTTGCCAAGCCCCACACCAAAGAGCCCGCCGTGGCCGAGGCCTACAAGCGACTGCGTAACCTGATACGACGCGCCGCTGCTCTGCGACTCAAAATCCAAAAAGCTCATCACACGCTTCATCCTGTACGGCGTGCTGAATACCAAAGCTGCAGCGGCCAAGAGCAGCGCGGCGGCCGTCAGCGCGAGGTGCTTCACTCTCGCCCCGGCCATAAAGAGCATCGCAAAGGCAGTAGCGGCAATTATCACGGTCGTAGAGAAGTCGGGCTCGCACACTACAAGCACGCAGATAACCCCTATGCTCACGTAATACGGGATGAGCGAGCGCCAGCTGGCGAAATCCGTATCATTCTCGCCGCACTTTTTCGCCAAAAACAGTATGAGCGCCATACGCGCGAAGTCGGAAACCTGAAACCTTCCAAGCCCGGGGAGCGCCAGCCAGCGCTTCGCGCCGTTTACCTCGGGGGCAAAGGCATTGGGCAAAACAAGCACGCAGAGGAGCAAAACAACAGCCGTTATCAAAAATATCCCGCCGCACCTGCTCCAGATGTGGTAGTCTATATTGATGAAAAGCGTAAAGAGCACGAGCGCCAGAAGCGCGCGTATAACCTGGCGAGAGAGGAAGAAGTCGGCGCCGCCGTAGTTTTTCTGGGCCACGGCAAAGGACGAGCTGTACACCAGTACGATGCCGATGGCTAAGAGCGCCAGCACCGCGATGAACAGCCCGATATCCATTTTGCCTGCTCTGATTAACACTGTCAGTTTGCCTTTCGTGACGCTAATTCGTTTACCGTATCCCTGAACACTTCGCCCCTGTGCTCGTAGTTGCGAAACATGTCGAAACTTGAACATCCTGGCGAAAATACTACCTTGTCGCCGCTGACCGCGCGGCCGAACGCAGTATTTACGGCATCTTCGAGAGTAACCGTCTTGTAAATGGGAGCTACCCCTTCCCACTGCGACGACATCCTCTCCTTCGCCTCCCCTATCAGCACGATATTTTTCACCGTATTGCGCATTGAACCGGTGATAACCGAGAAATCGCACCCTTTGTCCTTGCCGCCCGCGATAAGGTGCACGCTTTTGGAGCCGAACGCGTTTACCGCGCACTCGATCGACTCGGCGGTGGTGGACTTGCTGTCGTTGTAAAATTTCACGCCGTTGATCTCGTTTACATACTCTAATCTGTGCGGCAGGCCCGCGAAATTGCAGAGCCCGCGGGCAATGCGCTCCGGCACAGCTCCGCCGGCCAGCGCTATCGCGGCGGCGGCGCAGGCGTTTATGTGGTTATGGCGCCCGCTTATCTTCATCTGCATAACATCGTCAAGGATCTCTCCGCATGTTCCGTTGAACTGATAGCGGATCGCGTTACCCGACAGGTAAACGCAATCCCCCTCGCAGCTTTTAGTTCCGAACATAATTATCCTCGTTTTGGAAGAGAGTTCTTTCGCCCATGACGACAATCTTACGTCGTCACTGTTTAAAACCAAAAACTCGCCTTTCGTCAAATTGTCTGTAATACGTTTTTTGGCATTGTAATATTCATCCTCGTTAGCGTAACGGTCAAGATGATTTTTCAGCAGGTTGATGACCGCCGCGGCTTTCGGCTTGAACCGGTCTGTTGTTTCGAGCTGAAAACTCGATACCTCGGCGACAACGACCGCGCTGCCGGAAAGGTTCGGGGTAATGCTTATCACCGGGGTGCCGATGTTGCCGGCGAGCGCAGTTTCAAAACCGGCTTCCGTCATGGCCGATGCCAAAAGAGAGACTGTCGTGCTCTTGCCCGAAGACCCTGTAACGGCCAGAAACGGCGCTTTCGATACTCTGAAACCGAGTTCCATTTCGGACCAGACGGGAATGTTTTTCGATGACGCGCGAACCAGTACGTCGAGGTCGGAGCGGACGCCCGGCGACAGGATTATCAGATCGGATGATAAGATTTTGTCGCTGTGGCCGCCGGCCTCGCTGTCAATGCCGCCGCCGGTCAAACCGCTGCTGCGCAATATCTCGTCAAGGCGTTCTCTTGAGCAGGTATCACTGATAAAGACCCTGCTGCCGCGGGCGCGGAAATATTGAGCCGCGGCAGTACCGCTCTTGGCCGCGCCTATTACGGCTACGCTTCCGGGCGCTTCGTTGATGATATTATCCAATTTCATCGGCATAAATCAATACCCCTCAAAAACTTTCTCAAGCCCAACGCCGCGGGAACCTTTCAAAAGGACAGTCTCGCCTTTTTTCAGCACCGTACGGCAGAGGTCAAGCGCTTCCGCGGCATTACCGGCGGTAAAGACTTTGCGGGGTGATATCCCAGCCTTAACCGCGCCGTCCCTTACAATATCAGCGAACTTGCCAACGGCGATAATCTTTTGGATATCTGCCTTAACAAGTTCCTCACCCAGTTTCAAATGACATTTTTTCGTATACTGCTCAAGCTCATACATATCGCCGACAATCGCGGCCCTTTTAGTTTTCGCCGGCGTCACGTCAACAAGATATTTTATGGCGTTGCTCATCGACGACGGGTTCGCGTTGTAGCAGTCAACGATAAACTTCACGCCTTTTTTCGGCTCCAATTTCCCTCTTAACGATACGGGCTTGAGTGACGCTATCGCCTTTTTGATTACATTATCATCAATGCCGCACCTCTTTGCTATGTAGATAGCGGGCAACGCGCAATATATAAAATGCCTGCCCGGCATAGACAATACATATTTCTCGCCGTCAACCGTAAAATCAACACCTTTTTCGCTGACATGGATATTGCGGGCCCTTACGTCGCACTTCGCCGACGTCCCGAAAAATACTGTCTTTACGCCGCGTTCCTCCGCACCCTTCACAAGCCTGCGGTCATCGCCGTTGAGCAGCATGAACCCTTCCCTGCCAAGCCCCTCCGCAATCTCAAACTTCGCTTCGGATGTCTTTTCGATTGATCCGAATAACCCGACATGGGCATAGCCTATATTCGTTATGACGGCGATATCCGGCCTGCAAATTTTCGTCAGCGGGCTGATCTCGCCCGTATGGTTCGCGCCCATCTCCAAAACGCCTACCCACTCGTCCCCGTCAAACTTGAGGATGCTCTGGGGAACACCTATGTGATTATTCCAGTTCGTAAACGTCTCGCCGACTTTGAACGTGCTCTTGAGTATCTCGGCGATAAAGCTGCGCGTCGTCGTCTTGCCGTTTGATCCGGTGATGCCTATCGTGAGCAGCCCCATCTCCTTACGGTAACGGGCAGCCATTTTTTGTACCGCTTTCAGAGTATCCGTAACAACAATACATTTACGGTGATACGCCGCCGGGACTGTCTTGATCCCCTTTTTATCTACGATGGCCGCGGCCGCGCCCTGCTTAATGGCTGACGCGACATAGCGGTGGCCGTCGTCGGTATCGCTCCTCAGCGCTACAAAGACATCGCCGTCCCCGGCCTTCCTTGAATCATTCCATACGGTATTGACCACACGCTTCCTGTAAGCCGCACCCATTTCCGATTTGGCGCCGCCCCATTCTATGAGCAAGCCGAGTGTCAGCTCCGTTTTGTTATTGCTCCGGCAATCGTGGTTCAGTTTACTCTGCATTATTCCCCACCATCTTTCTGTAAAGGTTAACAACCTCTTCCCTGTCGTCAAAGTGATGACGGGTCCCGCAAATTTCCTGATACGTTTCATGCCCCTTGCCGGCAATCACAACGCAATCCCCCGGCCTCGCGCAATGCAATGCGCTACTGATGGCTTCCCGGCGATCCGCTACTACCGTGTACGGGAAATCGAGCGGCATGCCCTGCACCACTTCGTTGATAATGGCGTCCGGTTTTTCGGAGCGCGGGTTATCGGAGGTTACAATCGCCTGATCGCAATTTTCAGAAACGGCTTTAGCCATAAGCGGGCGCTTCGTTCTGTCCCTGTCCCCGCCGCACCCGAAAACGCAGATTAACCGTCCCGGCGTAATCTCAGCGGATGTCTTAAGCACGTTGACAAGGGCATCGGGCGTATGAGCGTAATCCACAACCACCGTAAACGGCGCGTCGATATCAACCCTGTCCATCCGCCCCGAAACCACACAGGTATTGGCAAGCGTACCGGCGATCTCCTGCGGGTCAACGCCAAGCGCGAACGCCCCGGCTATCATCGCGGTCATGTTGTAGATGTTAAAAGCGCCGCGCAGCGCGCTCGAAAAGCCGTACTCGCGCCCATTATAACCGATAGTGACGGCAGACCCGTTCCAGTCGCATTTTTGGCCGATGATCCTGACATCCGCATCACCGCTTGTACCGTATGTCAACACATTATTATTTGCCTTGATCTCCCGGCACAACCTCCTGCCGTACCCGTCATCAATATTGATAATCGCATACCCGCCGTCTTTAAGATAATCGACAAACAGCAGCTTTTTAGCCGCGTAATACTCATCCATCGTCTTATGAAAATCCAAATGGTCCTGCGTCAAATTACTCCACACGGCCAAATCGAATTCCATTCCGGCAATACGCCTGAGAGCCAGCGAGTGAGACGAAACTTCCATCGCAAGCGCCTTGGGCTTTATCTCCGATTCATTAATATACCTGAAAATATCAATTGATTCCGGCGTAGTGTGCGTGGCACTAACCTTATTTTTTCCAAAACAATTCTCAACAGTCCCAAACATCCACGAATGGTCCTCGCCAACTATGCGGTTGAGCAGATTTTTGAACAGGCAGACAGTCGTAGTCTTGCCGTTCGTACCGGTCACGCCTATCAGCCTCATAGCAGATAAATCAATGCCCCACAACGACTTGCCAAGCAAACCGGGCGCTGTCCTTACATCTTTTACTGCCGCCCAGGATACGGATATTTTTGTCTGAGGGTTCTCCGAGATCACCGCAGCCGCCCCGGCCTTAACTGCCGCTTCAATGAACTTGTCCCCGTGCACCTTTATCCCCGGTATCGCCACATATACCGATCCAGGCTTGACACAGCGGGAGTCGTAGACGACGCCGTTTACGGCTGGGTTATCATCCCCGCCCCTGTCAACAACGCATATCCCCGACATCTCTAACAGTTCATTAAAACGCATTATTTTTTCTTTGCCCCCCCGTAAAGCGTACATACTGCCGATGACGTCATCAATTCTCCGGGCGCTATGCTCTGTCTTTTTACTATCCCGCTGCCGACCGCGTACACCGCAATTCCGTTTGCGTTGAACAGGTTGAACGCGTCGCGCAGGTCCTTACCTACACCGTCAGGCACTATCCTTGCCGTGCTGTCGGCTGTAAATTCGCGTTCGTCTGTATATAACACTATGCCGCCGGTGCGGTTTGCCATAAAGCTGCCGGCCGCCGGCGACTGGTGGCGTATTACATCGCCGTCGCCCACAAATGAGTAGGTAATATTCATAGAGTCGAGCTGCGATGCCGCTGTTTTTCTTGTGCGGCCGGCTATATTCGGAACCCTTATCTGCCTGCTCTCGGCGGAATCTCTTACGGCAGCCGCGGCGCGCTTGAGAAATTCGAGCTCGGGGTGCGCTATCGCCTGGCTCATTATCTTACTGAACGCCGGGGCAGCGGTCGCTCCGGCGGTCGCCTTGCCCGCCGTCGGCTCGTCTATCACTATCCCGCACAGAAGCGTTGGCGATTCCACCGGGAGGAAACCGATGAACGACATCCAGTGCTTCGTCCTCGAATACCCGCCGCCTGCTTCCGGCTTGCGTGCCGTACCCGTCTTGCCCGCTACGGCAATGCCCGGCACCGCAGCGCTCCTGCCGGTACCCGATTCCACAACCTCCCTCATCATCCTGCGTAAACGCAGCGCGGTCTCATCCGATATAACCCTGCGCACCGGCTTGACCGCCGCGCTCTGCACTGCCGAACCGTCGCGCCCCGCAATTTTTTCGCAGATTACAGGCGTAAGCAGGACGCCGCCGTTCGCAATGCTCGCGTAGGCAGTCATCATCTGCAAAAAAGTCGGCGAAATATCGTAACCGTATGCCATAGATACCCTCGTGCGCCCCGACCACGAGCGCGAGCGCACCTGATGCAAAATCCCCGCCTGCTCATCCGGGAACGTGCCCGTTTTGGTGCCGAAGCCGAAGTTGCGGGCATATTCGTAGAAGAGGGAATCCGTAAATTTGTTCGCTACCTGCGCGAAACAGACGTTGCTTGACACGGCGAGAGCGCGGGACATTGTGATGCGCCCCTGCGGAGTCTCGTCGGTTACCTGCTGGCCGTAAATCTCAAACGTGCCGTTGTTGCCGTCTATCGTGTCACGCTCGCTAAATATCTTCTCCTGCAGCGCCACCGCGGCGGTCATTACCTTGAAAGTCGAGCCGTGCTCGTAGAACCGGGTTACGCACGTGTTCTGCCTGGCCAGAGAATCGAACATCATGGGTACGTTTGGGTTAAACGACGGTTCGTTGGCCATAGCAAGAATCTTGCCGGTGTGCGGGTCCATCACTATGGCCATGGCGCCTTTGGCCTGCAGGTCCTTAACGGTCTGCTTGAGCACCGACTGCACGATCTTTTGCAGGTGCAGGTCTATGGTCAGATAGACATCGCTGCCGTCACGCGGGTCTTTGCGTGAAAGGCCCGGCTTGCTGTAGGTCCTCTGCTTGCCGTGCCTGTCGTGCGCCTCTCTGTGCGCCATTTCCCAGCCGTCTTCCCCGCGGAGATAGTGGTCGTACGCGTATTCGATACCGCCGAACCCGTACCCTTCCCTGCCGAGGTAGCCGAGGAGCGAGCCCGCTACGTCGCCCATCGGGTAGACGCGCTGCAAAACCACCTGCTTACCGGCCTCCATGCCAACCATATCCGAGCTCAGGGCCATGCGCCCCGCCACGCTTGCGGCGAGCTGACGCCCCTTGCGGTCGAAAATCTCGCCGCGTTTCGCAGAAAGCGGCCGGCGCTGCTGGACTTGAGACCTGCTCTTTAACACGTACTTTTTCCCTTCGACAACCTGAATCGTGAACAGCCTCCCCACAACTACCAGAAGGAGAGCCGCGAGTACCACGGAAACAACGACTAACCTCGTTTTATATTGGCCCACTATCAGCTTTCCCCGGAAAGAGACCGCATGACGCGCGCAAAAAATCCGCCGATCCCTCTCTCCTGCCGCGGAAGCCTTACCTCCAGCACCTCAAGCTGCCGGGACAGCGGGTACTCAAACCCCTGCGACCGCGCGATGCGCTCCACGCGCTCCGGCTCGGCCAAACGGTGGCAAGCCAAATTCAAAGACTTGATCTCAACATTCAAAAGCCTCAGCGCCTCGGTGTTGGCCTCAAGCCGTATCGACGCCTGATTTATGTACGACTGCTTCCAGACCAGGCCGAGCGGGCCGGCAATGCAGGCAACAAGCACGCAGAGGCCGATGAACATAGTGCGCAAACGCAAAACCGGCTGGGCATCCCCGCCGCGCACGCGTGTTTTATTTAATATGCCGCTGCCGGATACACTTCTGGAAGACGATACCCTGCCGTACGTATTTTTTGACCTGGTATTCACTGACGTGCGGTTCATTGGCACACCCCCGTACGCACGGCGACGCGCAGGCGCGCGCTGCGGGACCGCGGGTTGAGCGAAATTTCATCAGAAGAGGCCGTCACGGCCTTCCTGTTGACGCGCCGGAGCAGAACCGGCTTGTCGCATGTGCAAACGGGCTGGCGCGGCGGGCACACGCACGCCTCCTCAGCCGTCCTGAAAAACTCCTTTACCATCCGGTCTTCGAGGGAGTGATAGGAGATAACCGCAAGCCGCCCGCCCTCAGCCAAATATTTTACGGACTTGTCAAGAAATGTACGCAGCTCATCGAGCTCGCCGTTGACGGCGATGCGCAGCGCCTGAAACAGCTTGGCGAGAGCTTGAATTTTCACGTGAGGACCGTACTCACGCGCGAGGCAGGCCTTAAGGTCTGCGGACGTATGGATTTTGCCGTGCTTCATATACCCCTTAATGGCTTTCGCCATTCTCTGAGAGTTTCTGATCTCGCCGTACTCTTCGAGTACCCGCGCGAGCTCAACCTCACCGCACTCTTCCAAAAATCGCGCCGCCGTCGTATCTCCGTCAGTATCCATCCTCATATCGAGCGGCGAGTCGTGCATATACATAAACCCTCGCTCCGGGACGTCTATCTGGCGGGAAGATACCCCTAAGTCAACGAACAGCCCCTGCACTTTATCAATATTATGTTTCTTCAATACGGAATCGAACTCAGAGAACCGCGAGCGCTCCAGGATCACCTCCGCGCCAATGCCGTCAAAAATGGCATGACGCGCGTTGTCCAAAGACTCGCGGTCCCTGTCAATTCCTACTAATACCGTCCTTTTCAATAATTTTGCGCCGTTTGATGATGTCGCCCCCCAGGAGGACCCACCCCTACTTATTGCCGCCGCAATCGCCCTAAAATGCCCGCCCCCGCCAAGCGTACCGTCTACATACACACCGCCGACTGTGACGAAAAGTTCCAGTACCTCGTTTAAAAGCACCGGAACGTGATACACCGAATCACTCACGACTTAGTCAACCCGCCCGCGTAAAATAAATTATCAAAGTCGCCGGCCGAAACGGTATACTGCTCATACCTCGCCGTATCCCACATCTCTATATAAGACGACACCCCCACCATCGTCACATCCTTTGTAATGCCGGCAATATCCATAAGCGTCTGTGAAAGCATGACCCTCCCCTGCGAGTCGAGCTGCGCGTCAATCAAACTGCTGAATATGACGCTCTTGAGCCGGTTGTTGTCGGGCGTCTCGGGAAGCTCGGCAAGCTCCGCCTCACGCCCCTTCTCCCACACATCTCTGGGATATACGCGCAAACAGTTCCCGGGCGCACGTACGATAATAAACGTATCGTCAGCCTCAGGCGAGAGCGCTTTCCGGAACTTGGCCGGAATGTTCACCCTCCCCTTGGAGTCGATCGAAAAATCGTATTTGCCCCGAAAAGTAGCCATAACTCTCCTTAAAATCCCCCAGAATCCCCCACAATATTGCACCTTACTCCATAATAATACTAATCGCGGAGCTTTTGTGTCAAGATTTTTTTATATTTTTTTTGAAGAGCATAGGTAAAACCTCAAAAGTCTAATGTTTTTGGGGTATACAACAGGTGCGGCGGCAACGGGGACGCAGTGGGACACGGTGGGAGAGAAGGTATGACTATGTAGAAATATTGTCGGAGAGATGGTCTATGTCAGGGCGTTTGGGCCAATCTGAACCCCAAATTCACCATCCGGTAGCCCGGTTTCGCGTAGTTCCGCACCGATACCCTGCACACCGGCTCGCCGGAGTTGAACGCGCAGCCCCGGTAGACGCGCTCCAGCCCGTTCCGCGGGCCGCGCGGGTTATTCACTGGGCTCTCCCTGTAATAGATTGTGTCGTACCAGTCGCCGACCCACTCCCAGACATTGCCGAGGACATCGTAAAGGCCGAGCCCGTTGGGCTCCTTGCCGCCTACCGGCAGCGTCCGGCCGCGGCTGTTGTATTCGTACCAGGCAACGTCGGCTACAAACTTATGCCCGAAAAACGGTTCGCCGGACGCTTTGGCCCCGCCCCGCGCGGCGTACTCCCACTCCGCCTCGGTGGGCAGGCGGTACTTTTTGCCCGTCATAACATTCAGGCGCTTGATGAACGCCTGTATATCGTTCCAGCTGACCTGTTCGACGGGCAGGCTGTCGCCGCGGAAATTTGAGGGGTTCCCGCCCATCACCGTCCGCCATTGCCGCTGTGTCACCGGATAGCGGCTGATAAGGAAATGGCCGACCTTCACGTCATGGCGGGGCCGCTCGTCGCTTAGGCACCCCTCCCCGTCGAGATTGGGGCAGCCCATCTTGAACGTGCCGCCATTCACAAAGACCATCTCTATATGCGGCACGGCTTCGGCGGATGTGCCGGCGGAAGTGTCGGCGGAAGTTTGCGCCGCTGCGGTACCGGAAGCGGTTATCACCGCGGCGGCAGCCATCAACAAAACAATTTTCTTACTGATCATTCTAATCTCCCTCATAGCGCGCCCTCCGCCCGCCCCGGATCATCGACCACGCACTCGGTAACACCGCCGGGCAGGTCCTTGACGGCAATCCCGGCGGCCGCGAACTGGCCGCGGATCAGGTCGGCCGTCTTGAAATCTTTAGCGGCGCGCGATTTTTTACGCAGAACGGCCTTCGAAACGATGGCAGCTTTCAGTGATGGTGATAATTCACCGTTTATTGATAAAAATATCCTGTACCCTTCGGATTCTTCGGTTATTTCCGTGCGGTTATTCCCGGCCGGCGCGAACAGGTCAAGGCCCAGAACCTTGTCGGCCTCCGTTACAAACGCCAATTTTTCCCCATCCGTCAACTTATCGCTCCGCAGCCCCTCCCAAACCGCGGCCATGGCGCGCGGCATGTTCAGGTCGTCGCACAATGCATCCGTAAATGATTTGAGGGGCTGGTTGACGTTACCGGCATTAACAGCGGTACCGCCGGATTTATTTAATGATGATACTATCTTCCTCAAATTCAAAAGCCCGTGCTCAGCCGAGGCGGCACCCTCAAACGAGAACGTCAGCGGGGAGCGGTAGTGCGCGGTGTAGCAGAACATCCTGTAACCCAAGGGGGACACGCCCTTATCCCTTAACGTGTCTAAAGTAACAAAATTACCGCCCGACTTCGCCATCTTCCCCTTGTCAAGCACCAAAAACTCGCCGTGCAGCCAGAAGTTGGCGAACTTCTCCCCCGTCGCGGCCTCGGTTTGCGCTATCTCATTGGTATGGTGTACGCGGATGTGGTCCATGCCGCCGCAGTGTATATCCAACGGCTGAGGCAGGTGCGCCAAAGACATCGCGCTGCACTCGATATGCCACCCGGGAAACCCAACACCCCACGGGCTGTCCCACTCCATTTGACGCTTCGCGTCTTTGGGTGAAAATTTCCACAGGGCGAAATCCGTAACATTGCGCTTGTCCCCCATGTCAACCCGCTCACCCGCCCGTAATGTTTCGGGGTCGATTCTCGCAAAATCACAGTACTGCGGGAACTTCGCGGTATCAAAATAGATGCCGTCGCCCGTGGTATAAGTAAAACCTTTTTCTTCGAGGGATTTGACGATGTCTATCATCTGCGCGATATAATCGGTAGCCTTGGGCCACACATCAGGCTGTAATATATTTAATGATGATATATCCGCCATGAATTTTTTAGTATAGAACTCCGCGATGTCCCACACGCTCTTGCCCTCGCGCGCGGCGCCCGTCTCCATCTTATCTTCACCGGTATCGGCATCAGACACCAAATGCCCGACATCCGTAATATTGACTACATGCTTAACATCATACCCGCAGGCGATCAGCGTCCGCTTTAATACATCCTCAAATATATATGTCCGGAGATTGCCGATGTGCGCGTAGTTGTAGACAGTGGGGCCGCAGCAGTACATACCGGCCTGTTCGCGCAGCGGGGCGAACTTCTCCTTGCGCATTGTTGCAGTATTGTAGAGATACAGCTCTTTTTTCATGATGACAACAGCCTCTTGCCGATGATGCGGCCCACCCGCGTTAAAACTCCATTTTTACAACACCAGTCCCCGAAACAATCCTGCCGATGACGGCAGGCTCAAACTCCGCAATCCCGACATCCTTCAGCACCGTATCAACATCCGTGGGCTCCACAACCACCGTCATCCCGACCCCCATATTGAACGTGCGGTACATCTCGGCGTCTTCAACATTGCCGGTACGCTGCAAATACCGGAATATAGGCAGCGGCGTCCACGATTTAGCGCTGATAACCGCGTCGCAGCCGGACGGAAGTATCCTGTTTACATTATCCGGAAACCCTCCCCCGGTAATATGCGCGCACCCCTTAACAATCCCCTTGTCCATAAGCGGCAGCAACTTAGCATAGGAGCGGTGCGGCTCAAGCAGCGCCTGACCGAACGTCCTGCCATCCTCAAAAATATCCGAATACTTCTTCTTGCCTATCTCAGTGACTATCTTGCGCGCAAGGCTGAACCCATTGGTATGCAGCCCCACAGACTTCAGCCCAATCACCGCGTCACCCGCCTTTATAGACGCCCCGTCAATGACCTTGCCCTTGTCGGCCACCCCAACAATAGTACCCACCAGATCAAACTCGCCCTCGCCGTAGATGTCCGGCATCTCGGCCGTTTCACCCCCAATCAGCACGCAGCTGCTGTCCCGGCAAGCCCGCGCAAGCCCCTCAACTATCTGCAGGGCGATCTCCGGCACTAACTTGCCGATCCCTATATAATCCAAAAAGAAGAGCGGCCTGGCCCCCATCACCAGAATATCGTCCACGCAATGGTTTACAATATCCATCCCGACGGTATTATAGACCTTGGAGTCGAACGCGACCTTGACCTTGGTCCCCACGCTGTCGGTCGATGATACCAGCACCGGGGCGTCCATACCCTTGAGGTGTGATATGTCGAACATCCCGCCGAACTGGCCGAACGAGCCCGCGACGCTCTTGTTGTAGGTAGACGCGACAAGATCGCCTATGCGGCCCTTGACGGCGTTCCAGGTGTCTATGCTGACCCCGGCGGAGGCGTATGTTAACGGTGCGGCCATAATGCCAATTTGCTCTTTTCTGTTGGTGTGCACGGATTAACGGCGAATCCATAAAATAGTTTAAGCGCGGCGGAAAAGCAACCGTCCGGGTATTCTATATAATATACGCCATTTGGGCAATGGGCGCGAAGCCTTACGGCAAAAACCTCGTCATCGCATATAAATCAATATGTTACGCGCCTTCCCCCTAATAAAAAGCGGACAGCCGCCGCTTGCGCCGGCAGCGGGCCGGTGAAATACCTGCGGAAGCGGCACCCACTCCCGCGCGGGCTCAGTCCTCCTCGTCCCCGTCAACGTTGATTATGGTGTACTGCTCCGCGGTCAGGCTGTCGTCGAGGATCTCGTAAATCTCCCCCATCTCCTCGTCGCTGCCGTCGTCTTCCTCGTCAACAGGCGCAAACTCCAGATACGGCTGGACCTCGCGCTCGTTTACGACGAAATACGGCGTAAGGGAGCCGTTCTCCGCTATGGAGTCCTTAATTACCACATCGTCCGGCAAATCAAAAATCGCGGTAACCGTAATCGCGACCCTCATAACACACACTCCTTGTTAAAAAGTTTTTTATCGGCGTTAACTTGCTATACAATATACTATTTTCCAAATAGCGGATGTAAAAATTATTTATTGACGATACCCGGTAACGACTGACTATGATCCCTAAACTGTTCGCCTTCGACCTCGACGGCACGCTGCTCGACTCCGAAAAGCGCATCCGGCCCGCCAACGCCGCCGCCATAAGGGAGATGCACGGCAGCGGCGCGGCGATAGCGCTGGCCTCCGGGCGGATCGGAGCGGGAGTCAGAAAGTACGCCCACGCCCTGAAGATCGACCCCGCGCTCGTAGTGCTAAACGGCGCCGAGGTCTACACCGGAGCCGGAAACGGCGCAAAACGCATCCGCTACGCCCCCCTCGATACCCAGTATGCCGAATTTCTGACAAATTACGGCGCCGGCAAACCCATCGCGGTCAATTTTTACCACGACGACAAACTCTACACCGTCAAAACCGCCGCCAACTCCGAATGGACGGCGCTCTACAACAGGGAAACCGGCGTAAACTATAATTGTATAGACAACTTCGCCGCGATGGACAGCCTCACCCCGTCAAAAATCATCTTCGTAGGCGCCCCGGATTACATCAGCGAACTGGAAGATTTCTTCCGCTCAAAGTGGGACGGAAACACCGTATACGTCTGCCGCTCCTGGACCCACTACCTCGAATTCATGAACCCCAACGCAAGCAAGGGCCTGGGGTTGGCCGCGCTATGCAACGCCCTCGGTATCGATATTAAAGACGCCGCCGCCTACGGGGACGCCGAGAACGACATCCCCATGCTCGCGGCGGCAGGCCACGGCACGGCTATGAAAAACTCCCCGGAAGAAGTCAAATCATCCGCCAAAAGAACCACCGAACTTACAAACAACGAAGACTGGGTGGCCAAAGAGTGGGCAAGGTACCTGTCAAACGCCTGATCCGAAATTTTCCGTCAATTTCTTGACACAATTACCGCGGTAATGTAATTTTATACAGAGACGGGAGGATTGCGGGTCTGGTTCGCGTATGGCTCTGTTGACAGGCGGTTTTAGATACTTCTTGATGCGGTACCGGGAGTGTTTATATCATGGCATTTGGCGGTGCCGGCAACAACGCTTTTTGTTGCGGGCGCAGCCGCCGTAATAGCGCCGGGACGCGCCCTACGCAAAAAATACCCACATTTTTGAGTACCCCCTCAAAAACAATTACCTTTAAAGAGCCTCTAAGGGCCGTTTTGGGTTTATATCCCCAAAGACAGGAGTTTGTAAATGCTGAAGAAAGCGTCGTTGATTTTTACGATGATTGCACTGTCCACCGCCACCGCCCTGGCCCAAGACCCCGCCTACACCACGGCGGAGTTCCGGTCGGAATTTGCGGCGGCCCACTTCGAGCCGAACAGCACGAAGCTCACGCCGCAGTCGTCCGCCGCGCTCGACAGCGTAGCGGTTATCCTCAAGCGGAACCCGGAGCAGCACCGCTACGAGGTCCACGGCCACACCTGCCCCGACGCAGGGACTCAGGACGCATCTGCGCGCTCTTCCGTCCAACGGGTCGAGGCGATGGTGAAGTACCTGCGGTCAAACGGGGTGCCCACGGCCAATATAACCACCGTAATCAATCCACCCTCCGGCATCACAGCGGCAGGATGTACGAGGGATAGACGTGTTGAGATAATGCTGGTCGAGACGCGGCAAGTCGAGGTTAAGCCGGAGCCGGTAGCCATCCCCGAACCCACCGAAGCCTTTGAAACCGAACCGGTATTGATGCCCACCGTCCCGCCGCCAGCATCCGTCCCCAAATTTGCCGACACTGCCGCCGCACAAGGCAAACAGGCGGTCGCTATCTACATGGCCGGGGACGAGCCGAAAGGCGCACAGGGCGTACACAAAATCATGGGAGGAGAATTAGCGCGAGTGATAAGCGGGAGCGAGAGCTACCTCGCCGTAGACCGCACGGAAATAATCCTCGAACAATTAGCCAAAGAGCACACGTATCAACGCAGCGGGGCGGTTGATGATGACCAGATAAAAGCGTTAGGCCAGCAACTCGGTGTCCAATACCTTTGTATCTCCGACATCAACCCGGTAGGTAAACGGTATTACTTAGATACCCGTCTTGTAGACGTAGTAACCGCCGAGATAATGCGCTCCGTCACCGAGACCAGCGCCTTGAAAGACGCCGAAGATATGAGCAGAATCGCCCGCAGTATCGCTTTAGAACTGATCGAACCGGAAGCGACCAGAAACGCACGTCTGCTGAAAAAGAAAATCTTCCGCTATACCGCGATAGGCTTAGACATACTCGGAGCCGGGGCGATCGCGTACGGAATCATCGAAAATAACAATGTCGTAAAGTACAAAGAGGAGGCCGCAAAGGAACCGGAATCATGGAGAGCCGCGGAAAGGCGCAATATCGCCTACATCGCTGGCGGGGTGATTCTTGCTGGCGGCATAACCATTCACATTTTATTCTAAAAAGGACAGCAATAACATGAAAAACAATAAGAATTTACAGAATTACGGCATATTTGTCTGCCTCATCGCGGTGATGTGTTTCTTTGCCTGCGAATCTCCGCCCGACTACTGCAGCCGGGGAAACCGGTACGACCCCAAGATGCAGTTCTGCTTTGCAGGCAAGGCGTACCAGCTGTGCTCCAACGGGGAGTACAACCCGCTCACCGAGGGGTGCAACCCGATAGACAATACCGTAGGCACACGGTGCTTAGACAGCACATACGTCAAGCCCGGCTCCCCGTGCGGCGGGTACACGCTCACTACCGGCAGCGCCCCGGCAAACGGCGGCAGCGTTCAGCGGTTCCCCGATTTGGAGAGCTATGCCGCCGACGAGCGGGTTACGCTGACCGCAACAGCGGAAGACGGGTACACGTTTACCGGCTGGGTAGGGGTACTTACATCCGCAAACGCGTCGCTAACGCTCACGATGAACAGCAACAACCCGGTAGTGGCCATGTTCAGCCCGGTAAGCGCCCCCGGCGCAACCGAGCACACGCTCGCCGTAACCGCGTTCCCGGAACACGGCGGCACCACCAACCACCCGAGCACGGCAACGTATACTGCCGGAACGCAAGTATCAGTAACGGCCTCGGCATTACCTGGCTACTCGTTCGCCGGCTGGTCAGGGGCGTCAACGTCTAAATCATCCCCCGTCAATGTTACAATGGACGGCGGCAAAACGCTTGTCGCGATGTTCACGCCCATAGTCTACACGCTCACGGCCAGATCAAACCCCGCTAACGGCGGCACGGTATTCGTAGACGGCACAGCGCTGGCGGGAGGCACGCAGCAGGGTGTGGGGACAAAGGTAAACGTGCTGGCACAGCCCGCCGAGGGGTACGAGTTTACGGGGTGGTCGCTTGACGGTGCGGCAATCAGTACGAATATATCCACGGAAATTACCATAAGCAGCAGCAATCAGACGCTGACGGCGAACTTCCGGGAGAGGCAGGGGCCTGTTACGCCGCCAAACGCCACATACACGCTTACGGTCAATGCCGAAACTGGAGGCAGTATAACGCCCTCCGGTACGTCAACACATAACGCGAATACGCCGGTTACTATAACGGCCACAGCGTCGAGCGGTTATGAGTTCAGCAACTGGAGAGTCATCGGCGGCGGTACGGTCGCCAACGCAAACAACCGCAGCACTACCGTTACGCTGACCGGCGACGCGACCGTTACCGCAATCTTCCGGCATAGCAGTGGGCCATCGGAACCCGGTATGGTTTCTCTTACGATTATCAGCGACCCAGCGGCGGGCGGTACAGTATTTGTCAATGACGCGGTGTCTCCGGGAACCACGTATCACCCAGAGGACACGCAGGTAACCGTTAGGGCGGAGGCGGTGCTGGGGTACAGATTTATGGGGTGGGAGGATGCGCCCACCGCAAGCGCGACGCGTACGGTGAATATGCGCCGGGATGTTGCGCTGACCGCCAAATTCGATTACGTTGGGACGCGAACGCTAACGATTAACATGGCCCCTGCGAATGGTGGAGCCATACTTGTTAATAACGTACTGACATCTGGGGTTACATCTCACACTCGGGGGGATAGTGTTATTGTAAGGGCAGTAGCAAGCGCTGGATACATATTTACGGAGTGGTTCGGAGCGTCTACGTCTAAAAATCCCACTATAACGATAACAATGGATAGCGACTTGACGCTGACCGCGAATTTTGATGTGAGCGTTACAGGTAGTTTTACAGATAATAGGGATGGCAAAAGTTACCGTACGGTAAAAATAGGCGGTAACGTGTGGATGGCAGAAAACCTTAATACCAGAGATCATATATGGGGCGATAGCTGGTGTTATGACAATGATAACTCTAACTGTGAGAAATATGGCCGGTTGTATGATTGGGAAGCGGCGGTAAGAGATGCCTGTCCTGTGGGTTGGAGATTGCCGGATAATCAAGACTGGAATGATTTGGTTGAAACAGCGGGCGGCTACATTACAGCCGGCAACAGACTTAAATCGCAAACAGACTGGGTAGAGTATAGCGGTATTAGTAGTACCGACGAGTACGGCTTTTCGGCCCTGCCCGGCGGCAGCCGCGACCCCCGCGGTAACTTCCACAATGCCGGCAGCTACGGCTACTGGTGGAGCGCCACGGAGTACGGTACTACTCTCGCATGGTACCGGCGCATGTACTACAACTACGACTACGTGAACGAGGACAGCAACGATAAGAGCAACGGCTTCTCGGTCAGGTGCGTTGAGGACAATGCGGCCCAGCGGTAGCGCAGCCCCCGCAAGCCGCCGCCGCGAGCCGCGTGTTTTCGCGGCACGCGGCGTTGCCGCTGGCCGTTGTTCCGAATGGTACGTGAATCCTCGGGTACGGTTGGTGGATATCGGTAAATGATAATTTGCCGGTGTGTTGCCGTTGCTTGTCTGAACCATGATTTACCTGATTAAAGGATTAACATGATTAAACGTCAAAAGACAACGTCAAAATCACCGGTAATCCGGGTGTTGACGTTGATTTTTAATCAAGGAAATCCTTTAATCATGTAAATCAAGGTTCAGACAAAAAAGGCGGGACATGGCGCAAAATGTAAATTTGGCGCAAATGTTGCCTTCGACTCCGCTCAGGCAACGGGACCGGTGGCTGAGCGGAGTCGAAGCCACGGTGGGTGGTACAAATGTAAATTTTTCGCAATTCCCGGCATCGCGGGCGGGCACGCAGGCCCGCCCCTACGGCGGATACCGGTCTGTAGGGGCGGCCCTGTGTGGCCGTCCGTTTTTGGCATTACGTCAGGGCGAACTCTTTCTTCGCCTCTTCGAGTGAGTGGCCTTTTTCGAGGAATTCGAGGATACTCCGGCGTTCCTCCAACCGTCCTTTCCGCTCGCCCTCCTGCCACCCCTCTTGGCGTCCCTCCTGCCATCCCTCCTGCTTAAAGGCATCGGAAACCCCGCTTGCAATGGCTATACGCCTGGCCATAGTTTGCATATCGTCCACGTACCCCTCCTTTGATAAGAATGTTAAATTTTCGTTATATACCGTCGTTAACCACGGGGTCAGGTGCATCCAATACTCTTCACCCATGTTATTAAGTTCCACCAATCTCTGCGCCCCGGCGTGGCCGATGTCGCAGTTCAGGTCTTTGAGCAGGAACTCGCTGTCTGGCAATTCCGAGCTTACCACTATCTGTTTACGTCAGGGCGAACTCTTTCTTCGCCTCTTCGAGTGAGTGGCCTTTTTCGAGGAATTCGAGGATACTCCGGCGTTCCTCCAACCGTCCCTTCCGCTCGCCCTCCTGCCACCCCTCTTGGCGTCCTTCTCGGCGTCCTTCCTGCTTAAAGAGGTCGGCAATCTTGAGATCAATGGCCGCCTGTTTAATTATTGCGTCGTAGTCTTTCATATACCCCTCCTTCTGTAAGAATTCAAAGTTTTCACATAATACCGTTTTTAACCAAATGGACAAGTGTTCCCGGTACTCTTCGCCCTTTTCGTAGAGCTCCACGAACCTCTTCGCCCCCGCGTGGCCGATGTCGCAGTTCAGGTCTTTGAGCAGAAATTCGCTGTCGGGCAGTTCGGAGCTTACCACTACCTGTATCGCCAGCGACTTTTCGGGAACCGTACCTTTACTATCAATATAATATATCCCCGGCTCTTTTTGCAATACCCTGTAATCTAAATCTTTTTCAAGGGTTTCGAGCAACTTTTTCGGCTTTTTGAAGCAAACGATGGTTGCGCTCATGTCGGTCAGGCTGACCTGTTCCTGCGAAGCGTAGAGGCCGGCGTATCCGTGTACCACCTTGTCGAAGACCTCCATTGTTGGCGGGTTATCGACAGGGCTCTTGTATTCCAAGATGTTGTGGCCGCGAAAGATACGCGCCCAGCAACGGTCTATTTGGAGGCCCGGCTTCTTTTTGATGATGAGTATGTCTATCCGCAGCGACTGCTTGGACAGGTGCTGTTCCTCCCTGAGCGTGAGCCCGTCGTCTTTCTGGTACTCCCGCAGGTAGTGCCCGAAGGCAATGAACGCCGCCGGGTGGAACGGCGTGGGCGGCTTGCGCTTTGGCTTTTGGGCCTTGGCGGCATTAACGGCTTTTTTGGGCATGGCAACTGCACTTTCCGCGATAATGCTATCGCACGGTCGTATTGTGACATTTTGTGTAAAACGGAAAAGTGTAGAGATTCGCCGTCAGCGGTTATTGCCAACCGTGATGGCCGGAGTTGCTCCCCGCAAACTTGGGGGCCGCCGTTTTCAACCGTGAGATTCGCCGTCATTTTTTCAGACGACCGGAGTTGCGCACCCGATATTCTTCCTTTTGCGGGTGCGCTGCCGTGCTACAGATATAAGATAATAATTTATTAAAGTCAAAATCAAATTTTTTTACATTATAAACAACATCTCCCGGTACTTGGGCAGCGGCCAGAGCTCGTCGGGCATTGAGCTTTCGAGCGCATCCACGTGCCGGCGGATGTGGTTCATGTGGGGCTGGATGGCGGTGAAAAAGAAAGCCGCCTTCTCCTCCGGCTCCATGCCGTGCGCCTTCTTCATCAGCGCGCCAAGCTCCTTTTGGTTCTTGCGGATGTAGTAGATGTCCGCCGTCAGCGTTTCGAATACCTCCTTGCGGTCTTCGAGCGCGCCCTCCACCATGTCGATAGTCATATCGTCCGACAGCACCCGCAGTACCTCCAAACCGCTCGCTATATCGCTCTGGTACTCGTATGCGGTGGGCAGGATCTGCGTGCTGACCATATCCGTAAGCGTGCGGGCCTCTATGTCGAGCGTCTTTTCGTACTTGTCAAGCCAGATGTTGTAGCGCGCGAGAAGCTCTACCTTCGTAAAGACCTTGTGGCGCTCGAAGAGGCCGATCGATTCCTTTGTGATGAATGATTTAAAGGCTTCGACCGACGACGCGGCGTTTTGAAGCCCGCGCTTCTTCGCCTCGCCAACCCAGTCGTCCGAGTAGTTGTTGCCCTCGAAGAGGATCGGTTTGGACTCCTTGATAACGCCGCCGAGCACCTTGAGGACAGCCGCTATCATGTCATCCCCGGTACTCTTGCCATCTTTGCAGTTTTTAAGCTCTTTGTTGATCTTCCCGCCTATCTCCGTCATCGAATCGGCCACGATGGTGTTGATCACCGTCACCGCCGTTGATACGTTCATTGAGCTGCCGAGCGCGCGGAACTCAAACTTTGTGCCGGTAAACGCAAACGGCGACGTGCGGTTGCGGTCGGTAGTGTCGCGCATGAACTTGGGCAGTAGGCTTACGCCGAGGTCAACAAAATCCTGCTTCTTCCCCTTCTCCATCTTCCCGCTTTCGATCATGCCTATGATCTTCGAAAGCTGCTCGCCGAGGAACACGCTCATAATGGCCGGCGGGGCCTCGTTCGCTCCCAATCGCTTCTCATTGCCGGCCGATGCCGCTGCGGCCCGCAACAGATTACTGTGTTTATACATCGCGTGGACGACCGAAACGAGCACCGTCAAAAAGAGCAGGTTATCTTCGGGCGTATCGCCGGGGTTCAATAAATTGGTCCCCTTGTCGTCAGCCAGCGACCAGTTGACGTGCTTCCCGCTGCCGTTGACGCCCGCGAACGGTTTTTCATGGAGCAGGCAGGCAAGATTATGGCGTAACGCGGTCCTCTTCATCACGTCCATCAGCAGCAAATTGTTATCCGCCGCCAGATTCGACCTCTCAAATACAGGCGCGAATTCGTATTGATTCGGCGCGACCTCGTTATGCCGCGTAGCAACGGGGATGCCGAGCTTGAACGCCTCGGTGCAGACGTCGTGCATGTAGTTCAGCACCCGCTCCTTGACAGACCCGAAGTATTGATCTTCCAGCTGCTGCCCCTTTGGCGACGGCGCGCCTGTCAGCGTACGCCCGGTCAGCATTAAATCGGGCCGCTTCTTGTACCAGCCGTTGTCAATAAGGAAATACTCCTGCTCGATGCCGCAGGTAGAGTAGACCTGTTTCGTTTTATGCCCAAAGATTTTCAACAGCTCGACCGCTGCCTTGCTTATCGCCGCGTCGCTGCGCAGCAGTGGCAGCTTCTTATCCAGAGCATCACCCGTGTATGATATGAAGATAGACGGGATGCAGAGCGTTTTCCCCAGAGCAACCTCGGTAATGAACGCCGGCGACGACGGGTCCCACGCGGTGTAGCCCCTGGCCTCGAACGTGGCCCGTATCCCGCCGGACGGGAAGGATGAGGCGTCGGGCTCACCGAGGATGAGTTTGTTGCCGGTAAACTTTTCGATAACGCGGCCTTTATCCTTATCTATACTGATGAAACCGTCGTGCTTCTCCGCCGTAAGCCCGGTCATGGGCTGGAACCAGTGGCAGTAGGTTACCGCGCCGCGCTCTACGGCCCATGCTTTCATGGCCGAGGCGATGTCGTCGGCCTGCTCCGCGCTGATGACCGCGCCGCCCTCCTGCCACGTCTTGAACGCCGCAAATGTCTCATCCGATACCATGCTGCGCATCGTGTCCTCGCCAAACGTATTTACGCCGTAATAGCTCGAAACGGGGGGCGGGATCTCCACCTTGCCGCAGAAGATGGGGCTTACCGACTGGGTAATGTCGCTCCGGTTGCTCATATATTTATTCGCCTTTTTGGTTACGTATTGGTATACATACAGGTATACAATATATATCACGGGCGGGCTAAAGTGGTAATTTTGTGCCGATTACTTGAATATGTTGCGGATAGCCCGGCTGTAGACGCTCCGGTCGATCTCTACGCGCGGGCGGCCGAACGTCCCGGTGATCCTGCACTTGAAGCGGCCCCCGCCCGCCTCCGTCCGGTCGAGGCCGTTCCTGATGATCTTCGCCATGCCGGCGGTGAACCGCGGGCTGAACTCGCCGTTAAGGTCGCATAAAAGCTTGCCGTCCAAACCCACCCAGCCGGCGGACGTGAAATTCAGCACCTCCCCGGCGCCCGCCAGATCGTTGAAACTGGCCCGGCCGCCGGCGACCGTGAATTCGCCCTTAACCTCCGAAAAGTGCAGCTGCCGCACATCCCCCAGCACCTGGCTGACGGCCGGCGCCTTCTGCAGCGCGATGCCCTCAACCGCCAGACGGGTTACGCCGAGGCTCCCCAGGGCCTTTATGGAGTCTATGTGCGCCGCCGACTCCCCCGCAATCACCGCGCCGGCGTTTACCTTGCCTGACATGTGGCCGGGGGCAAAGGCGGTCCCCTTGCAGAATTTGTCGAGATCAAGCCCTTTGACGTGCGCGCTGCCGCTCAGTATGCGCGAGTCCCGAAGGTCCATGGAGAAGTCCGCGCCGATCCGCCCGCCGAATACCACACCGTGCCCGTCCGTAAGGTCAAGCCTGTCGCCGTTCGTCCGCATCTTTATATGAAAGTTCTCGACTTTGGCTAAAGACGGGACAAACGCCTCCCTTACGCTGATGTCCCCGCCGAGCGTTACCCTCTGCCGGTACTTCTTGCCCAGTACGACCGTGCCGGAGTTTGCGAGAAACGCCCTCTGCGCCTTGACCCGGCGGGTAACGCTCGCCGACACCCCTTCGGCGTATATCCCCGGCTTGTCATTTTGGAAAAAAGTGATCCCCGCCCCGCTCAGCGTTACCTTCCTGAGCGCGTGGATGAGGCGGATGTCCCCAATGAACCCAAGCGGCTCCTTATACACATCGCGGAAAATATCCCGGGTGCCGGTATTGTAGTACCCCCTGTCCTTAGGCCGGGCGAGCAGCCGCGCGCCAAAACGTAACAGGTTGACCGAGACGTCTACCCGGTGCGCGCTCACGCTGTAACCCTCAGCGGCGCTTATCCTCTTGTAGGCCTTAAGGCCGTGCACCCGAATACCCGTCCACAGCGTTACCGTAACGCCGCCCACCGACACGCTGTCGGCGCCCGAATCTTTCATAATGTTTTCGGCTATGCCGTTCAGCATCCCAAGGCGCACGGGTATAAAGCCCGCGAGCAGCGCTACGGCCAAAACCAAAAATACGAGCGTCGATACCTTTTCGACTGTATGGCGTTTTCCCATATTCGCAGCTATGCCTTCAGCGCCTCAACCATACCGGCCGGCATCCGCGTAGGCATGCCGCTGCCCAATTTGACACAGGCGATCTTGACCTCGCCCTCGGCAAGGAGCGCATCGCCGCGCTTTATCTCGTAAGAAAAAGTCATAGACGCCGAGGCTATCTCCTTAACGGATGTTACCACAGTCAGCATATCATTATAATACGCCGACCGCCTGTATTTGATAGACGCGTCCACAACGGCGAAGACGAGGCCCTGGTCCTGATAGGCCGCGAGGTCGATGCCGAGGCTCCGCGCAAACTCCGTGCGCCCGCGCTCCATATAGCGCAGGTAGTTGGCGTGGTACACTACGCCCCCGCAGTCGGTGTCCTCGTAATAGATGCGTATCTGCAGCTCATGGCTCTTCATTTATACCATACTCCTTAATCTTGCGCCACAGCGTAGACCGGGATATGCCCAGCTTCTTTGCGGCCTCCGTGTAATTGTGGCCCGTAAGCCCCAGCACAAATTTTATATGCCCGCACTCTACCTCGGCAAGCGTGGCAACCCTGTCGCCCTCCGGCCTGCCCGTACCGTCCGGCAGGGCCGGGCCCGGCAAAAGCAGCCTGTTGCGGAACATGAACTCCGGCAGGTCGCGCTCCGTTATCTCGTCGCCCTCCGCCATCACCACCGCGTGCTCGATGATGTTCTCGAGCTCCCTTATGTTCCCCGGGTACTCGTAGGCCTCAAGCACGCTCTCCGCGGCCTTCGAGAACCGCGACACGCTCTTGCCGAACGCCTGATTGTAGCGGTGCGCGAACAGGCCCACAAGCGCCGGTATCGTCTCCTTGCGCTCCCGCAGCGGCGGCAGGCTGATGTGGAATACGTTCAGCCGGAAGAAGAGGTCCTCGCGGAACGCCCCGCGCTCCATCATCTTCTGCAAATCCTTGTTGGTCGCCGCTATAACCCGCACGTCCACGGCCCGCAGAGCCGTGTCGCCCACACTGCGGAACATGCGCTCCTGCAAAAAGCGCAAAAGCTTCACCTGCGCCGGCGGCGACAGCTCACCCACCTCGTCTAAAAACAGCGTGCCCCCGTGCGCCTCCTCAATCAGCCCCGCCTTGTCCCTGTCGGCCCCCGTAAACGACCCCTTCTTGTGGCCGAAGAACTCGCTCTCGAAGAGCGCCTCGGGCACCGCGCCGCAGTTCACGGCTATAAAACGCCCCCCGCCGCACAGCGAGTGGCGGTGGATGATACGCGCAAAAAACTCCTTGCCGGTCCCGCTCTCCCCGCCGATGAGCACCGTGGAGGAGGTCGGCGCGATCTTCATCGCCACGCGCAGCACCTTCTTCATGGACGGGCTCTGCGCCATCAGGTCGTCGAGGAGACGCCCCTCAAGGCCTATCGGATCCGGGTTCGGGTTGATGTTATCCGTGTGCGCCATATTTTTCCGGTCTTGATACGGTTATGATATTGATAACCCGGTTAAATATTGCGCCTGTACCGTCCGGCGGCATCACGGCTGCCGTGTGCGAGCCCGGGCTATCTGCATAATATACATCAATACGGGCGTTGGTGTCAATGTTTATCAATACTTTAAATATTGCCTCGCCTGCGCAAGGCGCTTGCCCTTGAGCGGCAGGCCGTCGGCCGACGATATACGAGCCCCGCCCTTACGCATCCTGACTATGCGCTTCGCCGTAAGCGGGCCGATGCCCGGCACCTTCAGAAGCGTCGTCAAATCGGCCCGGTTAACGTCTACCGGGAACCTCTCGGGATGACTCTCGGCCCACACGAGCTTCGGGTCACGGTCGGTAAAGAGACGCCCCTGCCCGTCAAACGCTATGTCGTCCTCGCAAAACCCATATTGACGAAAGAGAAAATCGACCTGATAAAGCCGGTGCTCGCGGACGAACCCGCCGGCCGCGGGAACCTCAACGTGCCGCTCCCCGGGGATAGCCGGATTGCCCAAGCCCCGCTGGTACGCCGAAAAGTATACCCTGCCCAATTTCAGCTTCCGGTAAAGCCCCGACGTGTACTTGACGATCTCCGCGTCGCTCTCATCAGCCGCCCCAACGATGAATTGCGTAGTCTGCCGCACGCGCTGGTACCTCATACCCCTGTCGGTAAGCTGCGATATGCGGCGCATCGGCGCGATGATGTCCTTCAAAAAATCCTTCTTCTGAGACAGCGCCGTAAAATGCTTCTCGCCGGGGACCTCTATGTTGACCGACACCGCGTTGGCTAAGGATACCGCATGGTCAATCGCCGCGTCGCTCGCGCCGGGGATCACTTTCAGGTGGATGTACCCGCGGTACGCGTACTTCCGCCGCAGTATCTCCGCCGTCCCGTTGATCAGGTCCATCGTATTGTCAGGCGTACCCACCACCCCGCTGCTGAGGAATATCCCTATCAGTTTCCGGCGGCGCACATAATCCATAAACAGCTTCGCCATCTCGTCGGCCCCAATGGTACACCGGCGGACATCCTGCGACTCCCGAAACGGGCAGTACCCGCAATCGTTGCTGCAAACATTGGACACCAGCGTCTTGAGCATGATCGAATACCCCCCGCCGGGCATCGACACGGGGTACAGCCACGACCCGTCATCCCCCCGCACCCGGTGATCCGGCCCCCCGCGCGTACCGCACGCGCAGGCAAGATCGTACTGCGACGCGTCGCTAAGCAGCTTCAGTTTGTCGATTGTGTCCATATCCGCCCACCCAACCCCGCAAATAGCCTAACCATACCCCCAGGTAATTTGCCCTTTTGGGCAATCCCATCGATCCATAATATAATACATCCCCGCCGCCTCCAAGGCGTTTTTTTGCAATGCCCCGCAGAAAATACCGAAATTTTGCACTTTTGGATCTGCGCTTCGGCCCCGGCGGACTTTGCGGCGATTTCCGGCTCTGCCGCGTTTGTTTTGGCATATTTGATCTCGAGGATGTATTCGTACTTGACACCCGGCTTTGCCGGGTGTTTACGAGGGCGCAGCCCCGTATTATTAAAAAATCATCATTTTTTGATTTTCGGCTATTTGGTATACTATAATATGGTAGGATTATCGAAAATGGGAGCTGGCGTACTTTTTCGTGCGAAGGCGGGGTTATTGATGGGTATTCGTATACGGGCAATATTAGTAATAGTGCTTACCAACATGCTCATAATACTGTTCAGCGTGCTGGTTGGGATAGGGTTTGTGGAGAGGAACATCAGCATATCCCTTGAGACGGACCTGGCGGTGATAGCCGACATCGCGGACCATTTCATCGCCAACGAGATTGAGGTTCTGAAGCTGAAGGCCAGCATGGCGGCCAGAGAGCTGAAGTCGGCCCCGGGGGAAGATAAGTGGCCGGAGGTTTTGGCTCAGCAGGTCGGTTCTTCCAATAAATTTATAGGGATGGCGGTTTTTGACTCCGACGGGTGGATTGTGGCCACCGGGGGTGAGACGCCGGCAATCGCCGGGGTGGCGGACGACAAGTACGTCAAGCGGGCGTATAGGGGGGAGAAGATCGTCTCCTCGACCTACCCGGCGGGCAGCGGGCTGGTATTTTACGTGTCGGTTCCGGTCGAGGGGGACAAAATCCTCGTCGCCACGCTTCCCGGGATGTACTTCCGCGAGGCCCTCTCCACATTTGTTATCTGGCAGACGGGGCACATATTCATGAGCGATATTGAGGGGTACGCTATCGCCAACCCGCGGGAGCACTGGGTGCGGGAGCGTTTCAACTATATCCTTGCCGCTAAGGAGGATCCGGCGTACACGGAGCTGGCCGCTACGGTAACGCTCATGACGCAGGGCATGTCCGGGATAGGGTACTATTCGGTCGCCGGCGTTCAGCGGACGTGTTCGTACAGGCCGGTTTCGAGATCTAGTGCCGGCTGGAGCCTCGGCGTCGTAGCGCCGCGGCCGGAGAACCCTATTAAGGATACCGGCAACGGGCTTCTGGTGGTCGGCTTTGTCAGTATCATCCTTAATATTGTCGCCGCAATAATCGCCTCGAACTTCATCAAGAAGCCGTTTGAGAAGATCCGGGCGCTCAAGGAGGAGGCCGAGCTCGCCAACAGGGCCAAGAGTTCATTCCTGAGCACGATGAGCCACGAGATCCGCACGCCCATGAACGCCATTCTGGGCATAACCGAGATACAGCTCCAGAACGACACGCTCCCCCTGCCGGTGCGGGAGGCGCTTGAGCGGGTCTACTCGTCGGGCGATTTGCTGCTGAGCATCATAAACGACATCCTCGACCTGTCCAAGATAGAGGCGGGCAAGCTGGAGCTTTCAAACGATAAGTACGAGATAGCGAGCCTCATAAGCGATACCGCGCAGCTCAACATGATGCGGATCGGCAGCAAGCCGATAGAGTTCGAGCTGAACATTGAGGAGAACATCCCCGCGAACATGGCCGGCGACGAGCTGCGGGTCAAGCAAATACTGAACAACCTGCTCTCCAACGCCTTCAAGTACACGGCATCGGGCAAGGTCAGACTCACCGTCAGCACGCAGGATACCGAAAACAAGGGCGAGGTACTGCTGTGCATCCGCGTCAGCGATACCGGGCAGGGCATGACGAAGGAGCAGGTAGGCAAGCTTTTTGAAGAGTACTCCCGGTTCAACAAGGAGGCCAACCGCACAACCGAGGGCACGGGGCTTGGCATGAGCATCACGCGGAACCTTATCCGCATGATGGGCGGCGAGCTGTACGTCGAGAGCGTGCCGGGCGAGGGGTCGGAGTTCACCGTGCGCATCCCGCAGGGCCGGGTCGGCGCCGAGGTGCTGGGCAAGGACATGGTCGAGAACCTGCACCAGTTCCGCACCAACAGCAGGTCGCAGATGAAGAGGGTCCAGATCTCGCGTGAGCCGATGCCCTACGGCAAGATACTGATCGTGGACGACGTGGAGACGAACATATACGTGGCCAAGGGGCTCATGGCGCCCTACGACCTGAGCATAGAATCGGCGGGGAGCGGGTTCGCCGCCATAGACAAGGTCAAGGCCGGCAAAACCTACGACATCATATTCATGGACCACATGATGCCGGAGATGGACGGGATTGAGGCTACGAAGATCCTGCGCGGCATCGGCTACGACGGCGCCATAGTGGCGCTTACGGCAAACGCGGTAGCCGGGCAGGCGGAGATGTTTTTGGGGAACGGCTTCGACGACTTCATCTCCAAGCCGGTCGACATCCGCCAGCTGAACATCGTCTTAAACAAGCTGGTACGCGACAAGCAGTTGCCGGAGGTGCGCGAAAAGGCAAGGCAGCAGGCGGAGACAAAGAAGGTAGAGGCCGCAAACAACCGCGTGCAGCAGATGGCTATGAACTCGCGCTTCGTAAAGATCTTCGCGCAGGACGCGCGGAAGAGCATAGCCGCGATAGACGCGCTCGTCACAAAGGGCGCCCCGTACGGCGAAGACGACATACAGACATTCGTCATCCACACGCACGGAATGAAATCCGCGCTGGCGTACGTGGGGAAGATGGACCTTTCCGCGGCAGCCCAGAAGTTAGAGACGCTGGCTAAGGAGAACAACATCGACATGATGCTCGCCGAGATCCCGGCGTTCCTCAACGCGCTGCGCACCCTTACAGAAGAGCTCGCGCCGGGCGAAGACGACGGCGACGGCATCGACGCGCCTTCCGCCAAAACCGAAACGCTGCTGGCGGGCAAAGAGGTTGACGGGCTGAATATCACCGAGGGCCTCGAGCGCTACGGCGGCGACGCGGACGCCTACATAATGATACTGCGCTCATACGCGGCCAGTGTCCGCTCCATGCTCGGCGCGATAGAGACCGTAAGCGCCGACAAGCTCCCCGACTACGAAGTAAAGGTCCACGGTATAAAAGGGATCAGCCGGGAGGTCTTCGCCCCGGCAGTCGCCGAAGCCGCCTACGGCCTCGAAAAAGCGGCCGCCGCCGGCGACTACGCCTACGTGAGCGAGCGCAACCCGGAGTTCCTCGAAACCGCGTGGAAATTAGTAAAGGACGTAGAGGCCCTGCTTGAAGCCACCATAAGCGCTTCCACGGAAACGAAACCGAAAAAGGACAAGCCGGACGAAGCGGCGCTGGCAAAACTGTGCGCCGCCTGCAAAGTCTACGACATGGACGCCATGGACGAGGCGATGGCTGAAATAAATAAGTACGAATACGAATCGGACAACGGACTGGTTGACTTCCTGCAAAGCAGTTTCGATACAATGGAATTTGACAAGATCGTTGACAAGTTATCAAGTTGACAAATTGAGGCATTCTCAGGTTATCAGCTTGACACGTTATCTAACAGAAGAGGGGTGGCATTATGGAAGGCGCGCGCAAAAGAATTATATATGTAGACGACGTAAACTTTGATCTGCTGCTGGTCAGAGACAGGCTCAAGGCCCACTACGCGATCTTCCCAGCGCAATCCGTCATGGTAATGTTCGACATACTCGGCCACGTAAAGCCCGACCTCATCCTCTTAGACGTCAAGATGCCGGGGGTAAATGGCTACGAGGCTATTAAAATGCTGCGGGCCAACGAGCTGTACGCCAAAATACCGGTGATATTCCTGACATCCCAAAACGACAAGGACAGCGTGCTCAAGAGCATAAGCCTCGGTGCAGCCGCCTACGTGATCAAGCCCTTCGCCGTAGAAGCGCTGATTGAGACCATAGAGGGCATATTAAACCCCGGCAAGCGGAAAGGCGCGGACGAGGACGACCCAAGGCCGCGCATACTCGCCATAGACGACGTGCCCAGCATGCTGCGGACGATCCACTACACGCTGCGCGACAAGTACAGGGTTTACACGCTGCCCAAGCCCGAAGCGCTGAAATCGTACCTGAACGAGATAACGCCTGACCTTTTCCTGTTAGACTACAAAATGCCAGGCATGAGCGGGTTAGACCTCATCCCCATCATCCGCGACTTCCCCGAGCACCGCGATACGCCTATCATCTTCCTGACAAGCGAGCGGGGAAGCGACATCCCGACAACCGCCTCCTGCATGGGCGCGTGCGACTACATAATGAAACCGTTCGATCCGAAGGTATTGCTTGAAACGATTGATAGGCATTTGAATATGACGTGATGATAAATGGGAATTTAGCGTAGCTAAAATCAAGGTCAAAAGACTATGGGATAATGTTTTGTCGCCTCACTGAGCCGACGCCATCCCATGATACGGGGGAAAAGAGGCCCCTTGCGGCACGGGCGGGAGCATGCAATCACTTGCATTAAAAGCTCGGCCGCCGAAGAATTCGCTCACGGTTGCAGAACCCGGTTCGTATAGTGAAGTTTGGAACACCCCGTACGCGGCACGGCCCACGCCCGGGCGATGGGGACGGGCGGTTTTAATCTTTTGACTTGTCCGCGTACCGTAGAAGCCAACCGTCTTTCATGCCGGGCGGCGAGTAGTTCCATTGGGGCTGATGCTTCTGCGGCCGAGATGTGAATACATGGATTGCATGCTCCCGCAGGCACAGCAAGCCGCCTCTTTTCCCCCGTACCATGGGATGGCGATGGCTCAAGGCACCGGCAAAACATAATCCCATATTGTTTTTAATTCTCACCGATAAACCCCAATTTACCGCATCCCTACCCCAAAAGCTGCAACACGTTTTTCTGCAACATATTACCCTGAGTGAGCATCGCGAGCGAGGTTTGCCTCAGGATGTCGCTGACCGACCTGTTCATGACCTCGCGGGCCATGTCCGCATCGCGGATGCGGCTTTGGGCGGCTATTTGGTTCTCGGAGGCTACGTTGAGGTTGTTGACCGTGTACTCTAAGCGGTTCTCGTTCGCGCCGAGGTTGCCGCGCTGGCTCGATACGGTTTGGATGGCGTTGTCGATAGACTCAAGCGCGCTCATAGCGCCGGAAGCGGTGCTGATGTCGAGGCCGTCTATGCCTAAGGCCGCCGCCCTGGAGTCGCCGAACGAGACCGACAGCGTCTGGCCGCTGTTGGCGCCGGCCTGGGTTGTCACGTTATCGGCAGTGCCGTCCAGAAGTTTCCGGGTATTGAACTCGGTCGTGTTGCCGATCCGGTCGATCTCGGTGCGCAGCTGGTTCATCTCGGCCTGCAGTTGCCCCCTGTCGGAGTCGGTATAAATGCCGTTTGAGGCCTGGACGGCGAGCTCGCGCATCCTCTGGAGCGAATCTTGGGTCTGGGCGAGCGCGCCCTCCCCCGTCCGCAGCATGGAGATGGAGTCGGAGGCGTTGCGGGAGGCCATATCGAGCCCCCGGGCCTGTCCTTCCATCTGCCCGGAGATGGCGAGACCCGCGGCGTCGTCGGCCGCGCTGTTGATACGAAGGGCCGTAGCGAGACGCTCAAGGGCCTTACTGTTGCCTTCCGACGCGATATTCAGCATCCGGGCGGCGGTAGAGACGGAATTTGCGGAACTGATGTTCATAAATCCTCCTTGATAGGTATCTTTATATAATATAGTTTATTTTTTACAAAAAATCAACATATTACATCATATTTGATATTCACTATCCCATTATACTATAATAAGAAAGTATGCGCCGCGACCAACTTATACTACTTTTGCAGCCCTACAAGAACGGGCTGGTGCCGAAAAAACAGCTGGCGGAGTCCGCCAACCGGTTTGCGCGGCTTTTGCTCTCCCTGTGCGAGAAGTACTCGCGCCTGCGCATAAACGTGGCGATACCGGCCTATATTCTGGAGTGCGTAGACCCTTTGGTCCTCTCGTCGCTGCGCGCCATGGTGAAGCGCGGGAGCGTCGAGTGGCTCAGTACCGGGTATACGGAGCCGTTTTTGAGCTTTTCGCCGCTCACCCTGACCAGCGAGAACGTGGCCCTTGGGGCGACGGTTTTCACGGAACTGACCGGGGAGGCACCGGCCGGGTATGCCCCGCCGTTCTCGAACTGGGAGCCGTCCCACATAGACATGCTGAGATCCGCCGGGGTGCAGTACGCCGTCATCGCCAACGAGCTTGTGGCCAAAAACGTCTCCGAGAGCTCCGGATACTGGATGACCGAGCACACGGGGAGTTCCATGGCGCTCTTCCCCATCCGCGCGTACCACCGCTACAACGCGCCGGTGGACATCATGGCTTGGGTGAAGGAGATCTACCCCGACGCGCCCCCCGACGGCCCGCCGCGGATGCTGATCCTCAAGTACCTCTACTCGCTCTTCCCCGAGAACGCCGATATTCAGCAGGCGTGGGTCGAGCAGACCGCCGCCGACATAGAAAAGTACATCCTAGAGCTTCAGCCGCTGCGCTTCAAGGACGTGCTTGGCAACGTGCCGCCGCTGGGGCTGCACTACCTGCCGCCGAGCTTCGTCCCGTCGCACAACGAGCCGGCGACGCCATACTTCCTGAACCACCTGCACTGCTACGACCAAATCGGGATCCTGCAGCGCAAATTGATGGACGTCTACGACAGCGTGCGCGAGCTCAAGGACGCGAAGCTGGCCGCACGCCTGCGCAAGTCGCTCTTCTTCGCGCAGGACATCAACCGGTTTCTGCCGTCGCAGCGCTCCGGTTTCTGCTCGGTGTCCGACCGCCTGTGGACCTACGGCAAGCTGATAGACATAGAGCAGGAGCTATACGCGCTCAAGGATGCGCAGAACTGCGTGATCCGGCTTACCGACTTTCTGCGCAACGGGTACAAGAGCGTCATCATCTCTAACCGTTCGCTCAAAATGTGCCTCGACCACAAGAACGGGGCGCAGGTGTACGAGCTCGACTACCTGGATCGCTCCTACAACGCCTGCGCGGCATACAACCCCGCCGTCAGGTCGAAGCCGAACGTCATCGTCCCGCGGGAGAGCAAGTTAGGATTTTGCGACAAGATATTCATACCGGGCCAGTTTAACCTCGCCGATTACGTGAAGGGCGCGGTCAAAGACTGCGCGAACTTCGCGGAAGCCCCATTTGAGTACACATTCAAGAACTCTCCGTCGGGCGTGCGGGTGCTGTTGAACTGCAACGGCGGGTTCGCCGACGACGGGCGGAACTGCCCGCTGGGGATGGACAAGGTGTTTGGGCTCGAAAAAGACAGCGCGGCGCTCTCGTACAGCTACAAGCTGAGCAACACCTCCCTTACAAACTACTCCTTTATATTCGGGATAGAGCTCCCGCTCGCCCTGCCCGGATGCGGCAAAGGCGGCGCACGCATCATAGGCGGCAAGACGAAGAGCGTCATAAGCGACAAAGAGCCGGTCGCCATAAACGACATTACCGACTGGGCGGTTGAGGACGACGAGGCCGGTGTGCGGATAGAATTCGTATCTCAGAAGAAGGTTGACGTCTGGCTCCTGTCCGGCGACACACTGCTCATAACCTGCCCGGTAGAGATAGAGAGCAATGCTGTGATGGCGCTTACCGGCAAGGTCAGTTTCAGGAAGATCAGGGTAAGGGGCGGCACCGATGATCCGATCTGAAGCATTGGATATAGTGCTCGAGAGCCGCGGCTCAGTGATTTGGTTCTTCCTCTCCGGCCACTTCAACAACGAGCAGGCGCCGAGCATCAGCGAGAAGTTCACCGGGCTTATGGCCGACGGCTGCCGCTCGTTTATCGTAGACATGGAGAAGGTCACGGCGGTAGACGACGCTGTGGTGCCGATGTTTTTGAACCTGCTCAACACGCTCAGGGGCAAGGGCGGCGACCTCAAACTGATATTCCGCAACGACGTGATGTACCGCGCGTTTCTGCCGTTTACAAACCTTTTCACTATCTACCCCGATGCCGAGGCGCTCACTAAGGGCACGCTGCTCGGGCTTTTGCAGAAGAGGAGCAAGACGCTTTCAAAGAAGACGGGGTTCCGCATCTCGCGCACGGTGGCCATAATTATGCTTATAGTCCTGTGCGGCTGGTTCATGACGCTGCTCTACATAATAAACATGCAAAACGAGAGGATAAGGGTGCAGCAGGACGACCTGCATGAGCTTAACTTGTGGAAGCACAAGGCGGAAATAGAAGTGGAGGCCCTGCGGGAGCGGCTGCAGCCGCTGGAACAGCTGGGGATAGTGAAAAAAGATGAGCCCAAAAAACAAAATTGACACGGGGGAACAGCCCGCCGCGCCGGATCAGGCCGGTAAGCGCGGGCAGCAGGCCCCAAGGGCTACAAAGCGGTGGGTCGCAGTCAACGGCCAGCGTGTCTGGGTCTCGGAACTGACCGGCATCGTGCTCGTCTGCATACTGCTCGCCGCCCTCGCCTACGTTACCTTAACCATCATCTCCAACGAGCACACCATAGACGAGCAGAGCCGCGAAATCATCGCGCTTCAGACCGAAAAGATCAGCATGTCGCGCTCGATAGAAACCATGCGCGAGCGCCTGCGCATCATAGAGCTCCTGAAAGTCGTAATCGGCCGCAAGGCGTCGCCGGGATTAGTGTACAAACTGGCCGACCTGGTCTACACAAACAGCCACCAGTACGGCTACAGCCCTGAATTGCTTTTGGGGGTAATCGCGGTTGAAAGCAGGTTCGACCCCGGGGCGCTGGGCCGCTACCGCAGCGGCACGCTGAGCGGCGCGGTCGGGCTCATGCAGCTCAAATACCCCACGGCGTTAGACATGGCGAAGGTGCTGGGGATCGAGGGGCTCAAACCTGAAGACCTGACGGACCCGGAAACAAATATCATCCTCGGGACCGCGTACCTGACAACGCTGATATCGTGGTTTAAAAACTTTGAGGTGGGGATAATGGCCTACAACCTGGGGCCGGGAACGGTGAGGGGGCTGCGGCGCAGGGGCGAACAACTGCCCATGGAGTACTACGAGAAGATTCTGGTGCAGTACTACAGGCTTAAAGCTTTGGGCGAGCAGATGGACGTAAGCATTGATCATTGATAGTTTGGAGTGTGGAGTTTGGAGTTAACGTCAAAATCAACAAATAACTCCAAACTCCAAACTATCCGCATCAATCGACCTCAGAGTACCGAATATCATACGAGTACCCCTGCTCGGTGAGGAACAGTTGGCGGTTCATGGCAAACTCCAGTTCTTTTGATTCCCTCGTGACAATCGAGTAGAACACGGCCTGCTCGCCGCGCTTTTTGGGGCGGAGTATGCGGCCCAATCTTTGCGCCTCTTCCTGGCGTGAGCCGAACGAGCCGGATATCTGGATCGCGACATTCGCGTCGGGCAGGTCTATCGCGAAGTTGCCTACTTTGGAGAGGATGAGCACCTTGATCTCGCCGTCGCGGAACTGTTTGTAGAGCTCGTCGCGGCGCTTGTTGTTTGTGGTGCCGGTAATGAGCGGGACTTCGAGCTCTTTTGCGAACATCTCCAATTGGGTAATGTACTGGCCAATGATGAGTATGTTGTCGCCGCTGTGGGCCTTGACGATCTCTCTGGCTACGCGCAGCTTATCGGGATTTTCGTAGGCCTGGCGGATCTGCTGGCGCGGGGTGAGCGAGAGGTACTGCATCTTCTCGGCCGGCGGCAGGTCTACACGTATCTCCACGCACTTCGCGGTGGCGATCCACCCCTGACGCTCAAGGTCCTTCCACGGCACGTCGAACTTTTTGGGGCCTATGAGCGTGAAGACGTCGTTTTCGTGCCCGTCCTCGCGTATCAAAGTCGCCGTCAGCCCTAACCTCCGGCGGGCCTGAATGTCGGCGGTGAATTTGAAGACGGGCGCGGGGAGGAGGTGGACTTCGTCGTAGATGATGAGCCCCCAATTTTGCGAATTGAAAATTTCATAATGCAGGAAGTCGTCATTCCTTGACTTGCGGTAAGTAAGTATCTGGTATGTAGCCAGAGTGATGGGCTTGATCTCCTTGGAGTCGCCGCTGTACTCCCCTATCTCGTCGTCGCGCAGACCGGTCTTGTCCATGATCTCCCGCTTCCACTGGTGCGCGGCGGTGACGTTTGTCACCAATATCAATGTTCTGCGCTTGAGCAGGCTCATAGCGTATATCCCCACAACGGTCTTCCCCGCCCCGCAGGGCAACACCACCACCCCGCTGCCGCCGGGCGCGCCCGCGTTGCCTATAAAACTCTCGGCGGCCTGCCGCTGGTACTCGCGGATCGTAAACTCGCCGCCGGTTAGCATCCGGCTACGGATATCCACATTATAGGAATCCCCATCCACATACCCGGCCACATCGTGGGCTGGGTACCCAAGCCCAATCAGCACCTGCTTGATCAACCCTCTGTTCTGCGGCGGCACCGACAGGCGGTTCCCGTCCACAAACGCCCCGGCCAGCGGCGCCATCTGCGGATGCCGGCTGAGCTGGCGGATCATGTTGCTATCCTCAGCCCTTAGAACAAGCCCCCCCTCAAAACTCTCAAGCACCAGCTTCCCAAACCGCCCCATCAACTCCTTAATATCGTCAACAACGTTCCGGGGCAGGGGGTACTTGGAGTACCGGGCCAGCCGCTCCTCAACATCATCCGCGCTCAACCCAAGCGCCGCGGCGTTCCACAGAGACAGCGGCGTTATCGAATAGGTATGAATATACTCAGGGCTCTTGTCAAGATGAGCGAACTGGCTGACGGCGTTGCGCGCCTCCGCAAACAGAGGATTATTAACCTCCAAAAGGACGGCGCTGTTACTTTGAACGATTAAAGGATTTTCAGGATTCATAAGCAACGGAATATAATATATGCGCAACTCAATGTGTTAACAAAATTTATATTGACGTTGAAAAAAACGGGCGACCGGGAACGGCCGCCCCTGCGGCTATTTGGGGGATCTGGCTTTTGGGCTTTCAGCCCCCGCCTCATCCCCCCCATCTTCCGCCCTCTTCCCCACATTCCTCACTATATTGGCCCCCAGCGCGTTCAGCCGCCTGTCGATCTTCTGGTACCCCCGGTCAATCTGCTCGATCCCGTTGATCGTGCTGCTCCCCTGCGCCGCCAGCGCCGCGATGAGCAGCGCCATCCCCGCCCGAATATCCGGGCTCGAGATCGAGGCCCCGTAAAGCTGCGATTTCCCCACTATCACGGCCCGGTGGGGATCGCACAGCACAATCGACGCCCCCATGGTGATCAGCTTGTCCACGAAAAAGAGCCGCGATTCGAACATCTTCTCGTGGATCAGGCACGTCCCCTCCGACTGCGTGGCGCACACTAAAAATATAGACATAAGGTCAGACGGGAACCCCGGCCACGTGCTGTCCTCGATACGCGGTATCGCCCCGCCGAGGTCTTTGCGGACCCTTAGCGTCTGGTTCCCGGGGACGCGCATGAGGCGCTTCCCGGGGTAGGTATCGACGGTTACCCCTATCCGCCCGAACTGGAAGAGTATCATCCGCATAACGTCGGTCTCCACCCCGCTTATGCTTAGGTCCGAGTCTGTAACCGCCGCGAGGCCGATAAACGAGCCGGCCTCGATGTAATCGCACCCTATTTCGTGCTCCGCCGCGCCGAAATCGCCCTGCCCGTAGATCGTGAGCATGTTCGACCCCACGCCCTCAATTTTGACGCCCATCGTCTGGAGGAACCTGCAGAGCCCCTGCACGTGTGGTTCGCACGCGGCGTTGGCGATTACGGTCTTACCCCGCGCCCCGGCGGCGGCTATAAGCGCGTTCTCGGTGGCGGTGACGGAGGCCTCGTCGAGGTAGATGTCGGCCCCGCGCAGGCCGCCCTCGGGAGCGGTGAGGATGAACGCGGTCTCGCGGGTTACGTCGGAACTGCTGACCGTACGCTCAATGTCGAGCGTGACGCCGAGGGCCTGGAACGCGAGGAAGTGGGTGTCGAGCCGCCGCCGGCCTATGTGGTCGCCGCCGGGCTGGGTAATGACGGCCTTGCCCGTCCGCACCAGCAGGGCCGACGCGAAGAGTACCGACGCACGTATCTTGTTGGAGAGCTCGACCGGGAGCTTGGAGGCAGAGATATGGGCGGCCTCCATCCGGTACTCGTTTTCGCCGGCGCGGGTGACGGCCGCGCCCAGCATCTCCGCGATTTTGAGCATATTTTGGACGTCGCCGATCTCCGGGACGTTGGTCAGGCGCACCGGTTTGTCTGTGAGGAGCGCGGCGGCAACCACCGGGAGCGCCTCGTTCTTGTTGCCGGTGACGCGGATGTCGCCGGAGAGCTTGCAGCCGCCTTCTACGAGAAATGAGCTCATTTTGTCGGAACCTTGATTAACACGATTAAAGGATTAACATGGTTAAAAGCCAACGTCAAGGCCGGCATTGGAACCGGCACCAACGCAAACATTTTGAATTAATATATATTATGCCGCGCCCCGTAAAACCATATATCCCAAATCCGGCAAAAAAAAAAATCTATAAAAATAATCTACATTTTTAAAAAAAATTGTTTATATTATCACTAACAGACCATCCGGCTCCGTTCGGGGTTTGCCAAGCGTCTTGACTAACACTTTTAATATGGGACCTCGGCTTCGGACAGCGCGAGCATGCCGCCCACGCAGGCGGACTTTCAGACTGCCCGAGCGAACAACCACCGTAAATAGTTAAGAGTTCAAGAAATTGGCCCCGGCGGAGCCTTTTTTTCGTTTTTTCTTGCGTCCAGGCGATGTTTGTATTATATTATAATATTGTACCTATACTATTAAAGCAGCGCCGTACTGTCCCAAACACACGGAAAGGAGGGGCGTAATGACCGTAAACACCGCAAAAAATGTTTTGCCCTCGGGGGCCGCCCGGGATTACTACGCTTTTCCCGACAGTTGGAGCGAATCCGCGCTCATGGTCTCGGAACCGTCGCCGGAGTACAGCTCCCGGAAGCACGACGGTTGGGGGAACCCCATCGCGTCTGACCGTGAGGTGAAAGCCGCGGCTGCCGAGATTTTTACCAAGTACAGAGGCGCATTCGAGAGATTAGCGGATATGTAACGCTATGATCACGATAGGCATAAACCATGTAAAGTGGATCCATGAGGAACAGATCGCTAACGTGGGAGGCGCGGGCGGAGTCAGAGACGAAGATTTGCTTGTATCGGCTCTAACCAGCCCATTCCAAACATTCGGCGGAACGGAACTCTACCCGTCCACATCGGCGAAAATCGCGCGTATCACCTACGGACTCGTACGCAACCATCCGTTTATGGACGGCAACAAGCGTACCGGAACCGAATTGATGATGCTGTTGCTGAAGTTGAATCATATTGTAACCGACATCAGCGAGGACGAACTCGTTGATACCGGACTTAAACTCGGGAACGGGACTATGAGCGCGGAGGCATTACAGGAATTTATTGATAATAAAACCATTAACCAATAACTGATTTATAGGGGGATCTTGATGACTCGCAGACTTAAACTCATCCCGGCGCTCGTCGCGGCGGCGGGGATACTGACAGGGGCCTTTGCGCAAGGGAGCGTGCCTATGCAGACTGTGCAGGATTCGGCTAAGGGGAACCGGCTTATCATCAACGGCAAGCCCGTTTTCATCTCCGGGATGAACATCGCCTGGAATAACTTCGCGAGGGACGTGGGAGACGGCCAGGTCGCCATAAACTCCTTCGTGAACCAGTTCAAGCAGATAAAGGGTGCGGGCGGGAACGCCGTCAGGTGGTGGCTGCATACCGACGCGCAGGCCGACCCCAAGTTCAACGAAAGCACAGGGGCGGTAACGGGGCTGGGGACGCGAACCATCTCCAACATCCGGCAGGTGCTCGACTCCGCGTACAATTACGGCATAGTGGTCTCGCTGTGCCTCTTCTCTTTCGACATACTCCATAACGACGGCAATAATAAGACTTCGGCTCAAATGGCCCGCAACCTGAAATTCATGACGGAACCGGCAAACCTTGACACCTATATTACAAACGCGCTCAGGCCGATGCTCGACGCGGTCGGCAGCCACCCCGCCATCATGTGCTGGGAAGTGTTCAACGAGCCGGAGGGTATGACAAAAGAGCATGGCTGGTCTACGGAAAAAATAGATCACAGCCACATTATGAGGTTTACGAATAAAATTGCCGGCGAGGTGCACCGCAGAACCAAGAAAATGGCATCCACCGGCATACATAATTTCAGCCAGGGCGAACGAACCCGGTACTCCGACGCGAAACTTAGAGAGGCGGGCGGCGATCAGGACGGGTACCTCGACTTCTATATGGCGCACTACTACCCCCAGTACGGCGGAACAAGCGAATCCCCGTTCCACCACCCCGCAAGCTACTGGGGCTTTGACAGGCCGGTGCTCATAGGCGAGTTCCCCGCGCAAAGCTGGGGGCCGGGGACAGGCTACAACATGGCGTTATCCGGTACCGCCATGACGATTACAGCTGCCTACGAATACGCCTACAACAACGGCTACTGCGGCGCGATGAGCTGGTCGATGACCGAGGGCGACAAAGCCAAATTCGGCAGTTTCGAAACCACTAAGCCCGCGCTCGAAAACCTGTACGCGAAGCATAAGGCCGACATTGATATCAAGGACGTTGTGATCGTGGTGCCTACCGGCGACCTCGCCATGAAACTATCCTTTAACGCGCTTGCCACAGGCGATGCCAATGAAGTGCTGGTAAAAAAGGAGGCCTCTTCCAGCCTTGCCGGGAAAAACAACCTGACATTCGATCTGTACATAGACCAGCAAAGCGGCTCAAGCCTGCAAGCGTACCTGGCGATACAGACCGGCGAAAGCGACAACTGGGGATGGTACGACGTACAAGTCAATCTGAACAGCTATTCAAAGGGTACGTGGGTAACCGTTCAATTGCCGATAAGCTCTTTCTCGGGACTGAGCTCCTCAGCAAATATTTACGCGCTGTTCTTCAAATTTGTGGCGAGCGGGACACCCTATACGGGCACTGTTTACATCGACAATGTCAAAATTGACAACACGGTAATCTCCAATTTCAACGAGCTGGCCAGCGAGTGGTCGGTCGCCGGCGGCGAGGTTTCCGTATCGCTTGCCCAGCGCCCGGGCGGCACCTCTTCCGTACGCGGCGCCGTCAGCACATCCGGCATCTCCCGCGCCCCCGCCGTAACGGTCTTGGGCAAAACTCTGCATGTCAAATCCGCCACAGGCGCCAACACGCAAGTTCGCCTCGTCAGCGTGAGCGGCAAGACGGCAGCGAAGTTCAGCGCGGCCGGCGACGCGCGGTTCTCTCTCGACAAGGTGCCGGCGGGGCGTTACATTGTGGAAACTAAAATAGCGGGCAAGAGGGCAGGCAGTTCGGCAATAGTGGTTAAATAGCGTTTTTTGCTGATGGGGATGTTCCTTTAGGGCGCGGTATGAACCGCGCCTTTTTTATTCTTCTGAAATTCTCCATGGCCTTCCGGTTCGGCGTACTGGGAGTGCCTGATAAAAAAGCCTGCACCCGAAGCGTTTTTTGGCTATACGATATCAACATGGTATGATATATACTTTTTTTTGCCCCCCCATTGATTTTTTCGCGCCCGGAATGCTATATTTATGTTCTGTGCGGATTTCCACTCAACGCGAAAGGCCGCTTATTTATGAAAAAGAGTCAGCCGGGTTTTCCGGTTATTACTATAAAGTATTTGGTTTGCCCGTTTTTGATCCTCGCCCTGCTCCCTGCCGGGGTTTTCGCCTTCAGCGGTGGCGAGTCGGCCGACGGCAAGCAGAACATTGTTGACCTGATGTCGCGGTTCGTCCTGCAGCTGGGTGTAATCGTGGTGATCGCCCGGACGGCCGGGATACTGCTCAAGCGGGTGAAGCTGCCGATACCGTCGGCGCTCGTGGAGCTTCTGATCGGCGTTGCCATCGGGCCGTCGCTGCTCGGCGGGATGCCGCTGCCGGGATTCCCGGAGGGGCTTTTCAAGCTCGCCCCCGCCGCCATGACCACCGCGATGCCCGTATCCACCGAATTGTACGGCATTGCTACCGTTGCCTCCATTATAATGCTGTTTTCGGCCGGTTTGGAAACGAACCTGTCGCTGCTTCTGCGGTATTCCCTGATTGGGTTGCTTGTGGCCGCGGGCGGCGTCATCCTCTCTTTCGCCGCCGGCGCTATGGTTACCATATATTTTGGGGAGCTGCTCGGCCACCCCGGGCTTACGCTCAGCAACCCGGCGGTGCTGTTTATGGGTATGATAGGAATGTCAACCTCGCTGGCAGTTACGGCGCGGATCCTGTCCGAGAAACGCAAGATGGACTCGCCGGAGGGCGTGACCATCCTGGCCGCAGCGGTGCTCGACGACATTATGGGCATAGTGATACTGACCGTGGTCATGAGCATCGTGCTCACGTCGGGCGGCGCGGCGGGGGGTGGAACGGGAACGATGCACACGGTGCAAGTTATAGCGCAGGCTATTGGCGTCCTGGTCGCGTTCACGGTCGCGGGGATAGTATTTGCCCGCCCGCTCTCCAAGCTAATTAAGAAGTTCAAGACGGTAGCATTCATCTCCATATTCGCCTTCGGCCTGGCGCTCATCATCTCCGGCATCTTCCAAAAGGGCGGCGTCGCCATGATCATCGGCGCTTACGTAGTGGGCCTAAGCCTCTCCAAGACCGATCTGGGCGACACCGTGCGCGATTCGCTTGAGGTGATGTACGACTTCTTTGTGCCTTTCTTCTTTATAGTAATGGGCATGCTGGTAGACGTCAACGCGATCATGTCCAAGGAAGTGCTGCTGTTCGGCGCGATCTACTCAGTCGCCATGTTCTGCGGCAAGTTCTTCGGCTGCGGGATACCCACAACGCTCATGAATTTCAACCACTTCGGCACGATACGCATAGGCATGGGCCTTGCGCCGCGCGGGGAGCTGGCGATCATCATAGCGGGCATTGGGCTTGCGACCATGCTCCCCACGGCAACCGGGGAAGCGGCAATACTCGACTCGAAGTTCTTCGGCGTAGCGATACTTATGGTGCTCATCAACAACATCATAGCCCCGCCGCTGCAATCCATACTGTTTGAGAGCAAGAGGAAAGGGACGCGCAAAGATGTGCAGGTCCACGATAACGTGATCACGCCCGTGGCCGTGGCGTCGCGCAAGATGACGGAGTTCCTTGTGCAGCGCATCCTCGCGGCGTTCCGCTCGGAGGGGTTCTTCAGCCACACGATACAGGAGGGCATGTACACCGTCTACCACCTGCGCAAGAACGACATGCACATTGCGCTGCACGCCGAGGATACGCAGCTGATATTCGAGTCCGACACGAAAGACGTGGCCTTCATCAAGACCGTCGCCTACGAGACGCTCTTGCAGATAAACGATATTGTCTCGAGCGTGAAGAACATGATAAATCCCGAAAATATGCTGAAAGAGATCACCAAAACCTCTGACACCGGGCTCCTCAGAGCCGCGGCGGCTATAGACGGCGCCGGCTCCGAGGCGTCACCCGACGGCGGCAAGAACAACACCCCCGCGCCCCAGCCCCAGGCCGACACGACGCGCAAAATGGACGCCGGGGAGATAAAGCACGCCCTCACGCAGGGCAGCATCATCCCCACACTCACGGCCAAATCGAAGCGCGAGGTCATAGAGAAGCTGATCGGCATACTGCACGGCGAGGGGCTCGTCGAGAAGAGCGACGAGGCCATAAACGCGGTTATGGAACGCGAAGCGTCCATGAGCACCGGCATGCAGAACGGCATCGCGCTGCCGCACGCGCGCACCGACGCGGTAGACAAGATAACGGTCGCGGTGGGCCTGGCCCCCAGAGGAATAGACTACCAGTCGCTCGACGGCGAGCCGTCTAAGATATTCGTGCTGATCCTCTCCCCCGTAAGTTCCGACAGCCCGCATATCCAGTTTCTGGCCAACATATCGGCGCTGCTCACCACCGAGGAGAGCCGGGCGAAGCTTTTGGCGTGCAATACGCAAGAGGCAATTTATAATTTCTTTAAAGGCGGGCTGGGGTCGAAGTAATTACAATGAACTCTTTAAAAACTACAATGCTACTGGCGATTATGACCGCCATGCTCATGGCCGCGGGCTACTACCTCAGCGGCGGTATGGAGGGGGCGGTCATCGCGTTTGTCATCGCCGGGATTATGAACTTCGTCATGTTCTGGTTTTCGGACAAGATCGTTTTGAAGATGTACAAGGCGCAGGAGATCGGCCGGTCCGATTCGCCGCAGCTGTACGACATTGTGGAGCGGCTCGCCCAAAAGGCGCGGATGCCCATGCCGAAGGTGTACATCATCCCCACCAACAACCCAAACGCCTTCGCGACCGGCCGTGGCCCGTCCAAGGCGGCCGTCGCCGCTACTTACGGAATACTGCGGATGCTGAGCATGGATGAACTTGAGGGAGTCATGGCGCACGAGCTCTCGCACGTGAAAAACCGCGACACGCTGATAAGCACCCTGGCGGCCACGCTCGGCGGCGCGATAGGCTTTATGGCACGGATGTTCTTATACTCCGGCGGCAGGGACAACAGGGCCAAAGCAATCGGCGCGCTGATAATGGTGATCCTCGCCCCCATAGCCGCGGCGCTGATCCAGATGGCGGTATCGCGCAGCCGCGAGTACATCGCCGACGAGACCGGCGCGCGCATGTGCGGCAAGCCGCAGGCGCTGGCCAGCGCGCTCCAAAAACTCCAGCGCGGCGCGGCCTCATCCCCTATGGAGGAGATGGGCAGCGCGGCGACCGCGCACATGTTCATCGTAAACCCGTTTAAGGCAGACCTGCTTGCGAAACTCTTCAGCACGCACCCGCCAATGGAAGAGCGCATCATGCGCCTGCAAACTATGAGGATATAAGGCGGGACAAGGGCCTAAGGCGACGCTTTCATCTTGTACTGAGTGTTTGACTGCAGTTCAATCTCGAACCCGGCCCCCACGCCGAAGCACTCTAATTCGGCGCCGCACTTCTTTACTATGGCTTTCGCGTCGTCTACTATCGCATCCATGCACTTGTCGGTCCGCCGCGAGTTGATATGGAACAGCCCAAGCCGCTTGACCTTGGCAGCGACGGCCAGCTTCACGGCATCGGTGTACCTCGAGTGGCCCCACGATTCGAAGAGCGGGTACTCCTTGTCGGTATACTCCCCGTCGTGCATGAGCAGGTCGGCCCCCTTGCACATGGCCTCGAAATAATCGGTCTCCCCGCCCGGCTTGCCGTATTCCAGTTCGTTGTCGGTGAGAAACACAAACGCCGCACCCCGCTCCTCGATGCGGTAGCCGCACCCCCCGTTGGGGTGGTTGAGGCGTATGGGGGTCAGCTTGAGCGCACCTATCATAAACGGCGCGGCCGAGACCTCGTGGAAGATGATCTCGCAGGGCAGCGCGCTGAAGTCCACCGGGAAGTAGGGGCTGCGCATGAACTTGCGCAGGGCGGTCTCAAGCGAGTCGGCCCCGCAGGGCGCCCCGTATATGTGCAAAGTGGTGCGGTCGTCGAAAATAGGCCGAAAATAGGGAAAACCCACCAGATGGTCGATGTGGGCGTGCGTGAAAACAAGGTGTATGACCTTCCCCGGCGCCTCGGCGAACTGGTCCCCGAAAGCGCGGATTCCCGTCCCCGCGTCCAAAATCACAAGGTCACCCTTGGCCGACCCGACCTCCACACAGCTGGTATCCCCGCCGTAACGGATGAAATCGGTACCGCTGACCGGAATTGAACCCCTTGCCCCCCAACATTTTATACGCATAAGTTACCGTTTTTTGGTTTTTTTGTGTTTTTGGTTGTGCCGAGGCATATTTTACTATATCCCCCCCTATAGCTTATTTATATAAATTACGTCAAGGGAGGGCGATTCGCAAGAAAAATTAAAAAAAAGGTGCGGGGAGACGGTGCAGCGCCCGCACAGCAAGGCGGCAAAACATAATCCCAAAAGATTTTGGCTTTGATTTCCCCGCCCCCATTATATATATTAGTTGTTTCGCCATTTTCGCTAACCAAACACGAAAGAAGAGCGCTTTAAATGCCAAACGCGGTAATTGTCGGAACCCAGTGGGGCGACGAGGGCAAGGCCAAAGTCATTGACTATCTTACTGATAAGTCTGACGTGATCATCCGTTTTCAGGGCGGCTCCAACGCGGGGCACACCGTTATTGTGGGCGAGCGCAAGTACGTCTTCCACCTTGTGCCGTCGGGGGTTATAAGCGCGGGGAAGGTGTGCGTAGTGGGCAACGGGGTAGTTGTGGACGCCGAACAGTTTTTGGCGGAGATCGACGAACTCGCAGCAGGCGGTGTATCTGTGGACGGGCGCCTCTTCGTGTCGGACCTTGCGCACCTTGCACTCCCCTACCACAAGGCGCTCGACCTGGCCAGCGAGTCGGGGCTGGGCGCGGGTAAGATCGGCACCACCGGGCGCGGCATCGGGCCGGCCTACGCCGACAAGGTTTCGCGCGCCGGGGTGCGGGCGGGCGACCTGTGCGACTGGGACGTATTCGCCGCCAAGTTCAGGGCCGGGTTCGACGCGGCGCGGCGGAAGACGGAGGCGCTCTACGGCGCGAAGTTCGACCTTGACGAGGGGGAAATCATCGAGAAGTACCGAATGGTCCGCGAGCGGATGCTGCCGTTTATCAGGGATACGGCTTTTTACATTTTTGACGCGGAGCGGGCGGGTAAGCGGCTGCTGTTCGAGGGGGCGCAGGGGACGTTTTTGGATATCGACCACGGCACCTATCCCTACGTCACATCCTCCAACACCGTGTCGGGGAGCGCCTGCGCGGGGGCGGGGGTAGGGCCGCGCGTTATAGATCACTGTATCGGCATCGTCAAAGCCTACACTACGCGCGTGGGCAACGGCCCCTTCCCTACCGAGCTTGGGAACGGCGACGCCGACGGCGAGGAACTGCAGCGCGTTGGGCACGAGTTCGGCAGCACTACCGGCCGGCCGCGGCGGTGCGGGTGGTTCGACAGCGTGATGGTGCGCAAGGCGGTACAGTTGAACGGAATTACGCGGCTTGCGCTGACCAAGCTGGATGTGCTGAACGGGTTCGGCGAGATAAAAATCTGTACGCACTATGAAATAGGCGGCAAGCGCGTTGAGCAGTGGCCGTCCTGTTTGCACGACCTTGAGAAGGTGGTGCCGGTGTATGAGACGCTGCCGGGGTGGAAGTGCGACATCAGCGCCTGTAAAAAGTTTGCGGACCTGCCGTCGAACGCTGTCCGTTACGTTGAGCGCCTGCGCGAATTGTGTTACGGCGTGAGCGCGCTGATAGTGTCGGTAGGGCCGGAGCGGTCTCAGACAATTGAGGTGGAGCCGATTTGATTGGTTTGGAACGTGGAGTTTGAAGTTTGGAGTTTTTGGTGTTTCATTGGATTATGAAATTTCGATCAATTCAGGGGTATGGTTATCAATGTACAGGACATTTCTTTGCGGGAAGATTCGGGACGTGCGGATTACCGGCACCAATCTTGAGTACGAGGGCAGCATCACCATAGACGAGGACTATCTCGACCGGGTGGGAATGCTGCCGGGCGAGCAGGTGGACGTGCTGAATGTGGAGAACGGGACGCGGCTGACGACCTACATCATAAAGGGCGAGCGCGGGTCGGGGATCATGGAGCTCAACGGCCCGGCAGCGCGGCAGGGTACCGTTGGCGACCGGATCATGGTGCTCACCTACGTAATGCTCGCGCCCGGCGAGATCGCCGCGCACAAGCCGGTCATAATAAGCGTAGGGAAAGAACAGAAGGGCGATTAACGGCAATATGCGCAATCTGCTCCTGTTCGGCACTATCCTCTTCACCCTCGCGGTATCGATGCACACCGGCATGAAACGCCACAAAGCCGCCGCCGCCGCGGAGGAGCGGGCAGTCACCGTGGGGCCGGTGCCGCAGACACCGGTACCGGCGCAGACGCAAGCGGCTGCGGAATTGCCGGAGAGCGCCACCGCGCCGGTGTACGCGGAGGAGCGGTTAGTGGTGCCGCAGCTGCCGCTGTCGTCGGTTGACGTGCCGCAAATCGGGCGGATACAGGTGCTCAACGGCACAAACATAGACGGCGCGGGCAAGCGGATGTTCGACTTTCTGCGCGAAAAAAGGTTCGACGTAAAAGGCCGCCCGGAAAACGCGCCGTCGCGAAACTACCCCGCCACCATGGTCATCTCGCGTACGTCAGACATGAGTACCGCGAAAGAGGTAGAGAAGGTGCTAAGGACGGGCAAGGTAGTACTAATGAGGAATAACGACCCCCTGCACGACGTTACCGTCATAGTAGGGTGGGATTTTGAGGAGATCGCTAAGCGGGAGAGGATAAAATAGAATGCCGAGGAAAAAGAAAGAGGCCGCGGTTTTGGCCGGAAAGGCGCTGGTCGATGCTGTCGTTGAGGCGCTGGAGGATAAGATCGCCGAGAAGATCGTTGTAATTGACCTTAGCGGGGTATCGAGCATGGCGGACTGGTTTGTGGTCTGCCAGGGCGACAACACGTCGCATACATCGGCGATCGCGAGCGGCGTTATCGGAACGTTGAAGGATAAATACAACACCGCGCCGTGGCATCACGAGGGGGTGGAGGACGGGCGGTGGGCGCTCATCGATTACACGGACGTCGTGGTGCATGTTATGCTGCCGGACGTGCGGGAGTTGTATAATCTGGAGTCTTTGTGGGTAAAAAAATAGCTACCTGTTCTTATTAAAATGATCCGCCAGCGTATCAAGCTGCCCCTTGGACGCTTTGACCTTCGGCGCTTTCATCCCCGAAACATTGCCGATATTTTTCATAGAGAGGGATATCCGGCGTTTTTTCGTATCGACCTTTAAAATACGCACGTCTACCCTGTCCCCCACCGATACTACCTGGTCAGGCGTTTCTACGTATTCATCGGCCAGCTGGGATATGTGGATAAGGCCGTCGCATACGGCGTTGATATTTACGAATACGCCGAACTGGGTGATGTTGGTTACCCGGCCGGAGACTACCGCGCCCTCTTTTACGTCTACTAATTTGATCTTTTTCTTCGCTTTCTGGGAGACTATACCCAAAAAGCGCTGGGCGGCCTGTATCTGCGGGACTATTTTCCTCTGCATGTACGTGCGCTGCGCCGGGTCGTCTACGCCGAAGGACTGGAGCACTTCAGGGTTGGCGACTATGGTTTCGTGCGATACCGTGAGGTCGTTGACCACCTGCTCCACGAGCGGGAACTGGTCGGGGTGGAGCGTAGAGCGGTCAAGCGGGTCTTCGGCGTTGGGGATGAGTACGAAGCCGGAGATGTTCCTGAACGCAGCTTCGGTCATGCCCTTTACCTTGAGCAGGTCGTTCTTGCACTCTATCGATTCGGCCGCGTCGAATGTTTTGATGGCGGCTATGAGCTCTTTGGGCAGGCAGCGGAACTTTGCAAGCGGCGAATCGGCGATATCTTTTACAGATACGCCCTCGAGCAAGCGCGCGTGTTCGAGCACCCTGCCGGCGGCCGCGAGGAACTTGCTCTCGGAGAGCGTTTCCTGAAGCGGGTGGACGGAGTAGTACGATGTGCCGAGGCGCGTAAGGAGCGTAATAGGCTGCAAGTACGTGATCGCGAGGCCGTAGAGCGCCCTGGCGCGGTCGTCAAGCATGGCGAAGTCGCGCTGCTTCATGTATTCGGAAGCGCACGGGTCGGCCTTGGCATTGGGCTTCACCGCGGTTACCGTGAATTCGCAGCCGAGGTAGTCGCCGGCTTGCTTGATGAAACCTGCGGGTATCTCCGCGCCGCCCTCGGCAGCCAGAATTTTGGCCGGGCGGTGGCGGTTGAAGAACTGGCGCAGGCGCTCGGTGAGGTACGACCTCCCGTCGCCCGGCTTCTTCTCGGTTGTAGCGCCCAAAAACTCCCCGCCGCCGCTCACCGCGACAATGGCGAAATCCTTTTTTGCCGACATGTCTACCACAAAGACGGATGGCGCGGACTGCTCCTTCGCGAAATCCTTTTCAAGCGCGGTGATGACCTCCTTGGCCGCCCACTTCTCCGCCCTAGCCCTGATCTCCTCCTTAACATCCTGCTCGATGGAAGGGTGCAGCAGGCGCGTCCACATATCGTCTATGATCCAGAAGATGCAATCTAACGATGTGGAGTCGGGGTTCAGGATAAAGTGCTGGCGGAAAAGCTCGGTTATGCGGAAGAGCTGGACATTCAGCTTGAGTTTTATGTGTTTGGCGTCTTCGGCGGCGAAAAATTTAAGCAGGTCTTCGTTCGTGAACTCGTTTACAGGTATCAGCTTGCCGGCGTACTTGCCGTATTTCTCGTCCTTGCGGTTCTTTGGGAGAATCTCGAAGTAGCCGTCGTCGTGGAGGAACTCCCTGGCCATCGCCCTGGCGGTGTCGTCGTAGGCGAACCGCTCGGCGAGGAGGTCCCTCACCGCCTGGAGGACGTCGTCCACGGTTTTAAGGGAGGGGTCCTTGCCCACGTAGGGGGCCGCGAGCTCCTCTATGGAGGCAGCCTCCTCGGTTTGGGCGGCTATCAGGCCGGCGAGGTCGTCTACCCCCTTCTTGGCGGCAAGCTGCCCCTTGCTGCGCGGGTTGGGGCGCAGCGGGATGAGGATATCGTCGAGGACGTGGGTGTCGGCGACCTTGTTCAGGCGCTTCTCCAGCGCGGGGGTCAGCTTCCCTATCTTCTTGTAGGCGTTGGCAACCCGCTTGCGCTTCGCCGCCAGCTCCTCTAAGGCGTCTAAGTGGTCAAAAACCTCCCAGAGTGCCGAAATATCGAGGTATGAGGAGACTGGCAGACTGTACTCCGCCAAAAAGTAAGGGGAGTCACCTTTCTCATAGGCCGAGCAGAGAAAGTCCGCCATATCCTGGGCCAGGGCCCATTTTTCGCTGATTTGTTTTGAATACTCTATCATTCGCGGTATTTTGAGGCGTTAAATGTTTCTTGACTTTTAGAATATATGTAATGGGCGGACAAAAATGCAATTTTTTTTTAAAAAAAATGGGACCCCCAAAAACGGGGGCCCCAATCCTGTGACAATCTGCCAGGATTTTACAGTGCCGCCTTCTTCGCCGCCCTTTTCTTGGAGGCCCTTTTCTTAGCAGCCTTTTTGGCGGGGGACTTCTTGGCAACAGCCTTCTTCGCCGCCCTTTTCTTGGCCGGCGCCCTCTTCTTCGCTACGGCCTTCTTAGCGGCCTTCTTAGCGACGACTTTCTTGGCAACCTTCTTGGCCGCCGACTTCTTCTTCGCGACCTTCTTCTTCGCGACCTTCTTCTTTGCAGGTTTTGCTGCTACCACTTTACAACCTCCTGATAAAGGAATAGGATAATGAAAAAAAACAAGTACATCAAAAAAAGTTCGGTCTTATCTTTCCGCCGTCTACATGTTTCTTTACTATGGCCACCGCCTCCTCCGGGTCGTCGGTCATGGGCATAAGGTCCATGTCGCCGGCGGATATGTAATTCTCGGCAAGCATCGACCCCCGGATCCACTCTATAAGGCCTTTCCAAAAATCTTTGCCCATCAGGATGAACGGCAGGGGGTCAACTTTTTCCGTCTGCACGAGCGTGAGCGTTTCAAACATCTCGTCGAGCGTACCGAATCCGCCGGGCATGACGATCACGGCAGAGGTATATTTAAGAAACATCACCTTGCGCACGAAGAAGTGGCGGAAACTGAGCATCGTTTTTATGTACGGATTGGCGACCTGTTCGAACGGAAGCTGTATGTTGAGACCTATGGATGGAGTTTTACCCACTTCGTACGCTCCCTTGTTAGCCGCTTCCATGATGCCGGGGCCGCCGCCGGAGATTACGCCAAAACCTGCACGAGCTACTTCCCGCGACGTATCTACAGCCATTTTGTAGTGCGGGTGATCTTCCGGTGTGCGCGCACTGCCGAAGATGGTAACGCAGGGGCCGGCGCTGGAGAGCGTCTCAAAGCCCTCTACAAACTCGGCCATTATTCTGAAGATCCTCCAAACGTCATCGCTTTTCATGCTATATGACGGATCGTTGCCAGCCATTCTTTACGTCTCCCTCGAGTTGGTTTCAAAACAACGGGAGCGGCAAACCGCACCCTTGCGTTGATTTGTTTACAGCGGGCGCGACAAACTGCGCCCTTACATATTTTTTTTCGAGCAGCTCCTGCTCTCTAACTAAATTATACTATAATTGCAAACAACTTTTCCACATTAAATCAACTTTTTTTAATTTTTTTTACTGGAACGCTGTGAACACAGCCGGCGTTAATTGACAGATGGGAATGGGCGAAAATAAAAAAAAGATTAATAATAAAGGTTTTTTTTATTTTTATTGTGCGCACGATATATTTTTTTATCATCAACAGAGAGGACGGCGGTTATGACAAAAAATTCTGCAATGCGGCGCGTGAGAGGTGTCTGCGCGGAATTGGGGCTGCCCTGCCCGGCAGATTTTATCTTCGTAGACACCTTAGCGCAAACGCTTGAGTACCGCAAAGAGGCGGGCGAGGCGCTGTCGTGCCGAGTGTCAACGTCGCGTTTCGGCATCGGAAACAGGGACGGATCGTACATGACTCCGCTCGGTTTGCACCGCGTAGAAGAGAAGATCGGAAGCGGCGCAACGCCATGGACCATCTTCAAGAGCCGGGAAGACACGGGCGTGGTGTGGAGTGAGGGTATGGACGGCGAAAACCAGATACTGTCGCGGATAATCCGCCTGCGCGGGCTCGAACCCGGCGTAAATGTTGGCCCGGGGATAGATTCATACGAGCGCTACATCTACATCCACGGCACAAATAACGAAGAGATGATAGGCACACCCATGTCGCACGGGTGCGTCTGCATGAAGAACGACGATGTGATCAACCTATATAATATAGTAGAGGAGGGCACCCTTGTCTATATCAATTAACGGCACAAGCTGCTCGTCGGTACACTTTACCGGGATATTCGGTAGCGGAATGAGCGCCATAGCCCAGTATCTCGCGTGGAACGGCGTCAATATCAGCGGATCCGACAGGCTTACCGGCTCGGCGGACTCGGAGAAAGTAAAAAACGCGCTGCTTGCGTGCGGATGCTCAATACATCCGCAAAACGGAAGCGGCATCGGCAAAGATACGGGCGCGGTATGCGTATCAACCGCGATAGAAGAGGATAACCCCGACATCGCGGCCGCCAGAAAGTTCAATGTACCCGTAGTGCACCGCTCAGACGTTCTCGCAGCCATCGTGAGAGACAAAAAAAGCGTAGCGGTGGCGGGCACAAGCGGCAAATCAACCGTCACCGCAATGATTTTTGAGCTGCTTACCGCGTGCGGCAAGTCCCCGTCGCTCATAAGCGGCGCCGCGCTGCGCCGTCTGGAAGAGAAAGGGCTGCTCGGCAACGCGTTCAGCGGCGATTCCGGCCTGTTAGTCATAGAAGCGGACGAAAGCGACGGCACGCTGGTCAAGTATTCCCCATACGCGAGCGTCATCCTCAACATCTCCAAAGACCACAAGCCGGAAGAAGAGGTGCTGGGAATGTTCAAACAGCTTATCGGGCAATCGAAATGGTCCGCGGCCAACAAAGATGATTCAAAATTAAACACTTTAGGCACATCGACGACATTTGGGTTCGGCGATATGGCGGATTTTAAGGGAACGATAACAAAAAAAGAGGCGCTGTCGGTTACGGTCACCGTCAACGGAACAAATTTTACGCTGCCGGTCCCCGGGGAACACAACGCGGCGAACCTTTTGTCCGCGCTGTGCGTCTGTAAGCATCTCGGATGCGATGACCCGGCCCTTGCCGCAGCCGCAGCCGGCTACAAAGGCGTCGAAAGGCGCTTCGCGATACACCGTTCAACATCCGGCGTTACCGTCATAGACGACTTCGCGCACAACCCGGAGAAGATACGGGCGGCGGTGAACGCGGCTAAAAATCTTTCGTCAAAGATGATTGCGGTCTATCAGCCCCACGGGTTCGGGCCAACGAGGTTCCTCAAGAACGAATACGCGGCGGCGTTCAGGGAAATTTTCAGGGACGGCGACACGCTCTGCCTCCTTCCTATATATTATGCGGGCGGCACGGCGGTAAAAGACATCAGCTCGCAGGATATCATAACGCTTATGGGCGAGGTACCGTTCAACGCGCTGGCCGTTGATGGGCGGGATGATGCCATCAATACCATAAAATCATACATGCGGGACGATACCTGCGTACTGCTGATGGGCGCGAGGGACCCGTCGCTGCCGGCGTTTGCGAAAAAAATTGTGGAGAGTTTGTGACAGTAATGCCGTTACTTCGCTATTGATGCGGATTTTTCGTCCTGAAACAGCGGGCGGCCGGGAGCGGCCGCCCCTGCAAATACCGCAATCAATAAATTATCGCCGCCATCAACAAAAAAATCACCCAAGCGACGCCATCAAACCGTCAATCAACCCCACCGCCTTATCATACTCCCCTCTCAACGTGCATTGCAGCACCCCCTCTACCGCCGGGCCCGCGTTTGCGCTGCCTGTAAAAGCTTGCAGTGCCTTTGCGGCGGGCCTTATCGCTCCGATGTTCACTGTTACTATGGCGTTTCTCAGCGCCGTCAACCCTCCCTTTAGCGCGTTTACGTCGGCCTCCGCGCTGCCCGCGCCGGCGTTTATCTTCCGCAGTTCCCGTTCTATGCCGCTCAGTATTATCTCCAATTGCTGCATAAGCGACGGGTTGTAGGTCTCTATGTAGGCGCGGTTCCCGTGTTTCGCGGCGGTCTCCATGTGCTTTGCGGTTTCGGAGAGCGTTTGCGCGCCTATGTTGACCGCCGCGCTCTTCAGCGCGTGGACGTAGTTGATGTAGAGGCGCAGGTCGTTATCGGCGAGCGCTTTTTTTATCTCGGCGGCCTTCTCGCGCCCGTCGCTGCAGAAAACGGAGAGGACGCGCAGGTAGTTTTCGGCCCTGCCGCGCACCGTGGCCAGCCCTTTTTTGATGTCAACACCCTCTATCATTATATTAAGGAACTCCCCGCTCTCGTTTCCGGCGGCTTTGGCTGCGTCCTCTTCTGAGAGTTTGACCTGTTTCTCCTTGGGAATCCATTTTTCCAGCAGGTTGTTTAGTTTCTGCGGGTCTATGGGTTTGGAGAGGTACCCGTTGAAGCCGTGCTGCAGGAACATCTCCTTCGCGCCGGAGACCGCGTTGGCAGTAACGGCGATGATAGGCAGCTTTTCGCCGCGCCTGCCGCCGAGGTTCCTTATGCGCATCGCGGCCTCTATGCCGTCCATCTCCGGCATCATGTGATCCATTAGCACGAAGTCGTACTCTTCCCTCCTCACTGCCTCTATCGCCGCGGCGCCGCTTCTGCACGTGTGCACCTTTATGCCGTAGGCGGAGAGCAGGCCGTGCGCCACCATCAGGTTCGCGGCTACGTCGTCTACCACGAGCGCCGTTACGCCCTGCGTCTTGAAGAACGGCATGGCCGCCTCGTCCTCTATGTCTTCCCTGACGCTTATCTTCTGCGGCAGGCATACGGTAAACACGCTGCCCTTGCCGTACTCCGACTCCACGGTTATCTCCCCGCCCATTACCGTGACTAACTTTTTTGTGATGGCAAGGCCGAGGCCCGTACCCTCTATGCCCTTGTTCTTCACCATGTCTATCTGCACGAAGTCCTTGAAGAGCCGCTTTATGTCTTCCTGCTTTATACCCCTGCCGCTGTCGGCTACCGATATGGTGAGGTTCACAGTATCATCGCCGGCCTTCTCCCCCGTAACCGTGAACGCGACGAAGCCTCCGGGCGTGTACTTGACGGCGTTGCTCAGGATGTTGAGCATTATCTGGCGTATCCGCACCTCGTCGCCGAAGAGCACCGGCGGTATCGAGCCGTCCGCGCTCACCCTGAATTCGAGCTGCGCATCGGCCGCCCTTATTCCTATTATATTAGATACGTCCCTGATAAGCGGCGCGAAGCGGTAGTCCACCGGGACGATCTCTAACTTCCCGCTCTCGATCTTAGAGAAGTCCAAAATGTCGTTAATAAGCGCCAGCAGGTTTGTGCCGGCGGCCTTGACGGTGCGTATATGCTCCTGCACGCGCTCCATAGCCGTCTCGCGCGCGGCGAGGTCGGCCATGCCGAGTATCGCGTTCATCGGCGTGCGGATCTCGTGGCTCATCATGGCCAGAAATTCGCTCTTGTACTGCGACGAAGCCTCAAGCGACTGCACCGTGCGGCGCAGGGATTTCAAAAAGCCGGCGATAAATATGTTGAACATTATGATGATGACCGCCATCACCATGAGCATCACCAAAAAGAGCACTGTCATGGGCGTCATGTAGTCGTGGATGGTATCGGGCATGAACGCCACGGAGTACCAGCCAAGCGCGGGGACCGTGCCGATAGCGATCTTTCCGGTCGATGCGTCGTAGGTAACGGTCTCGCCGAGGTTTAGCCTGTGCGCCCTGGTCTGGAGCCCCACGCCGGCGTCGCCGAGCATTTTCTCCACGTGTACCTTTTTGATGACGAGTTCCGCGTCCTTCGCGCCGGTAATCTCACCCGCCACGTTGAAATAGTATAACTGCGCCCTCCCCCTGTACTGCTCGTAAAGCCGGCTTACGAAGGCGGTGACGTCTATGCCCACGCCCACTATGCCGATGGGCCGCCGCTGCCTGTTGAGCACCGGCGCACGGATCCACAGCTTGACCACACCGTGCTCAGGGTTGTAGTTGATGTCGAAGTTGTGCGTCCGGCCGCCGTACATGGTCTTGTCGTACCAGAAATTCTCGGGCGCGTCGGTCTTCAGCGCATACGGCGCGTTCTTGTCCATATAGAACAGCTTGTCCTTGTCGTTTATCCAGAAGACGGTCTCCGAGACCGCGCTCCGGTAGGAACCCAGTTCCTCGAACGCCATAGTTTCCAGCCCGGCGTCGGCAGGGTTGGCGAAATACCTCCTTATAAGCGGCGACTCCGCCATCTTCATTACTATGGTAACCTCGTTGTTCACCGAGGTCTCGAGCTTGATGCGCTCGTTCTCTAGCATCCGCAGGAGTTCGTTGCCCTTGTTGGTACGGATGATCTGGCGCATGGTGATGGTGAAGGCGGCAGTGCAGAGCGCAATAATGACGATGAACATTACCAAAGAGAAGACGACGAACTCGTGCATGGAGCGGTGCCTGTTTATGTCCGCCCTCTTCTTTTTGGGCGGCGCCTCGCCGTGTTCACCGGTTAAATCGTCTTTGCCCTTCAATCAAGGCTCTCCGGCTATCGCGGCGAACTCGCCGGCTACGCTCAGGAACAGGCCCACCAGCACAGGGTCGAAGTGCGTGCCGCTGCCGGCCTGGATTATGCTGACGGACTCGTCGTGGGGGTAGGCGTTCTTGTACGGGCGCTCGGAACGCAGCGCGTCGTAAACGTCGGCGATCGCCATAAGCCTGCCGAGGAGCGGGATGTTTTGCCCCTTGAGGCCGCCCGGGTACCCGCTGCCGTCCCACTTCTCGTGGTGCGAGACGGCGAAAACCTTCGCGTACTCCAAAAACGCCTGCTCGCTCGTACTCTCCTTTATCTTCTCTATTACCGTCAGCCCAAAAGCCGTGTGCCGCTTGATCTCTTCGTACTCTTCGTCCGTAAGCGTGCCGGGCTTGTTCAGGATGCCGTCCTTCACCGCGATCTTCCCCACATCGTGCAGCTGCGCCGACTGCAAAACCAGATTGATGTCCCACTTGGAAACCTCTTCGGCGTATACGCCCTGCTTTTGCATGCCGTCAAGCAGCACGCCCAGATAGCGGCGCGTCCGCTCGATGTGCTTGCCGGTGAGGTCGTCGCGGCACTCGACGAGTTGCGCCATCGTGCTCAGAAGCGCGTCCTGCAGCTCCACGACTGTCTTGGTCTTGTCTTCAACCATCTCCATGAGGTTGCTGTTGAGGCGGGTAAGCTCCAACTTTTGCAGGCGGAGCTCGTGCGTCTGCGCCTCCAGCTTCTGCGTCTGCTCCTCGAGCATCCGCTTCTGCGACTCCATGAGCAGGTGCATCTCCACGCGCTTGAGCAAAAGCGGCTCCGAAAACGGCTTGGTGATGTAGTCTACAGCGCCCTGCGACAGCCCCTTAAGCTCGCTGCCGCCGTCGTTCATCGCGGTAAGGAAGATAACCGGGATGTTCGCGGTACGGGGATCCTCCTTCAGACGGGCCATCACGTCGTACCCGTTCATCCCGGGCATCTCGATATCCAGAAGGATCAGGTCGGGGACGTTCTTCTCAAGCATCCCCAGAAGCAGCTCCCCCGAGCTCAGGGTGAGGACGTCGTACTGCTCCTCAATGGCGTCTATGCCGACCGTGAGGTTGGTCAGGTCGTCATCGACCAGATATATGGCTTTCCGCCCCGTATCCACGCAACCACCCCCCTTTTTGAGATTTTCCTTCTATATATAATAGTATACATCGCCGAATGAACGCATTGCAAGTTTTTTCTTAATGACAAAACCCTGCTTTTTCCCCCGCCCATATATTATTTTAGAGAGTGTGGAGTTTGGAGTTTGGGGTGTGGAGTTTTTGACGTCAGCTTCACACTCCAAACCCCACACTCCAAACTTTTTTATCCGCTCAGGATGCTTTTTTAAAGGATAACGCGTGGCAGCTTCAAATTTAATACGGAATTTCTGCATCATCGCCCACATCGACCATGGGAAATCGACCCTGGCCGACCGCTTCCTCGAACTCACGGGGGCGATAAACAAAGAGAAGATGCAGGATCAGGTGCTCGACGACATGGACCTCGAGCGCGAACGCGGCATTACCATCAAGTCACACCCCGTGCGCATGAATTACAAGGCGAAAGACGGGCATAAGTACCAGTTCAACCTGATAGACACCCCCGGCCACGTAGACTTCTCCTACGAGGTCTCGCGCTCGCTGGCCGCCTGCGAGGGCGCGATACTCGTCGTTGACGCGGCGCAGGGGATCGAGGCGCAGACGCTGACCAACATCTATCTCGCACTCGACAACGACCTGGCCATCATCCCGGTCATGAACAAGGTAGACCTGCCCTCCGCCCGCCCCGACGAGATCCGCAAGCAGGTGAGCGAGCTCCTCGGCGTAGACCCGGCCAGCGTCCTCTCGTGCAGCGCCAAGACCGGCGCAGGCGTGCCGGAACTGCTCGAACGGGTAATAACAGACGTCCCCGCGCCGGCCGGCAAAGACGACTCCCCCCTCAAGGCGCTCATATTCGACTCGAAATTCGACTCGTTCCGCGGCGCGGTCGCGTACGTCCGCACCTTCGAGGGCGTGCTCACCAAGGGCCAGTCAATAAAATTCTTCCAGTCAGGCCGGGAGTACGAGGTAGACGAGGTCGGCTACTTCCTCATGGGCCGCAACCCCTGCAAGGAGTTGCACGCCGGCGAGGTCGGCTACGTCTGCGCCAGCATCAAAACCATCTCCGACATCAACATCGGCGACACGATCACCACACGGCTGAACGGCGCGACCGAGGCGATACCCGGCTACAAGAAGGTCAAGCCGATGGTGTTCAGCGGCATCTACCCGGTAGACAAGGCGGATTACGAAAATCTGCGCAGCGCTCTGGAAAAATTAAAGCTGAACGACTCGTCGATCTCCTACGAACCCGAAACGTCCACCGCGCTGGGCTTCGGCTTCCGCGCCGGGTTCCTCGGGCTCCTCCACATGGAGATCGTACAGGAGCGCCTGCTGCGCGAGTTCGACGTCAACATCATCACCACCGTCCCCAACGTGGAGTACGAGATCCACCTTAAGGGCGGCGAAGTACGCTACATCGACAGCCCGGCGGCGCTGCCGTCCGCTCAAGACACCGAGCACATCTGCGAACCCATATCGCGCGTGCAGCTAATCACCCCCAAAGACTTCGTGGGGACGATAATGAAACTGTGCGACGAGAAGCGCGGCCAGCTCATTAATATGGAATACCTCGAAGAGACGCGCGTCTGCCTCAACTACCACCTCCCGCTGGCAGAGCTCATAATAGACTTTTTCGACCGCCTGAAAAGCTGCTCGCGCGGCTACGCCTCCATGGACTACGAGTTCAAGGGGTACGAGCGCGACAACCTGATCAAGCTCGACATACTGATAAACGGCCAGCCGGTAGACGCTTTCTCGACGATCATCCACAAGGACAGCTCGTACTCGTACGGGCAGATGATCACATCGAAGCTCAAAGACCTGATACCGCGGCAGCAGTACGAGGTGGCGATTCAGGCGGCCATCGGCAACAAGGTAATCGCCCGCACCACCGTAAAGGCGTACCGCAAGGACGTTACTGCGAAGTGCTACGGCGGCGACATAACGCGCAAGCGCAAACTCCTGGAGAAGCAAAAAGAGGGCAAAAAGCGCATGAAACAGATTGGCAACGTGGAGATACCGCAGGAGGCGTTCCTCGCGGTACTCAGCAGGGAGTAGCGCATGAACCGCCGCAAGCTCCTGTGGGAAAAGTTCCGCGGCCGGGCCGATATGCGCCCCATCCTCAAGACGGGCGTCGTGAGCTTCTTCATTGTACTGCTCGCGGGGCTCACAATCAAACTCTTCGTCCTCGACTCGCTGAAGGTAAACGGCGAGCAGATGGAGCCGGAGGTATTGGCCAGCGACAGAATCCTGCTGTTCAAGACGCCGTACATCACGCCGCTCGTGCGAAACCTCTTCGCAAGCCACAACAAAACGGTGGTAGCCGAGCTTCCCAGCCATAGCACGTACACCATCCTACGGATAGCGGCAGTAGCCGGCGACATAATAAGCGTTGACGAAGGGCAATTTTACCGAAACGGGCAGCCGCTGCAAAAATTCCACAAAAACACCGAACTCCACAGCATCGTCCCGGCCGAATACTCGCCGGTAGACTTCATGGCCCCGTTCAAACTCCCCGAACGCGGCGACTCCATAACCTTCGCCGGCCTCGACATGCGCGACCTCATCTTCGCCTACTCAATCCTGCGGCAGGAGAAAAACAATATCCGGATGAAACCGTTCATCATAAGCGGCGGCAACACCGACGACAACTACGAAATAAACGACTTCGCGCTCTACAACGGGCCCATCAGCGAAATCCCCGAACACATGCGCAACAACTGGTTCTTCTGGGACAGACTGCGGGAGTACATAGAAATAACAACGGCCGCGGAAGAGAAAAACGTACAGCTCGCCTTCTCCTTCTTCAAGGGAGACAAAGAAATATCCGGGTTCAAAGTAAAAAAGAAATACGTATTCCTCCTCGGCGACAACTGGATCAGGGCGACCGACTCAAGATACTTCGGCCCCGTCTCCGTCAACCACATACAGGGACACGCGTTCATGGCGCTCTGGTGGTTCGGGATCAACGACGCAGGGAAACTGCGGTTCAATACAGGGCGGATCCTCAAACTTATTAAATAACCGGTGATCTTTTTAAAGACGGCTTTTTGATCGTCAGCAGATAATTTACGGAACGCCCTGTCACCAGCAAATATACCCCAAAGGCCTACGCCGTTGGGGTCAGGATTACCGGCTTTATACTCAGCTCGCGCAGCTGCTTATCGGTTACCTCCGCCGGGGCCTTCATCATCAGGTCCTGCGCTTTCTGGTTCATCGGGAACGCTATCACTTCCCTGATGTTCGGCTCGTTTGCAAGCAGCATGATGATGCGGTCAACCCCGGGGGCGATGCCGCCGTGGGGCGGGGCGCCGTAGCCGAGGGCGTTTATCATAGCGCCGAACTTTGAATCGACTTCTTCCTTATTATATCCGGCGATATCGAACGCCTTGTACATGATGTCGGGGCGGTGGTTGCGGATCGCGCCGCTCGACAGCTCTATGCCGTTGCAGACGATATCGTACTGATACGCGTTGATCTCGAGCGGGTCCTTTTGCTCGAGCGCCTCCATACCTCCCTGCGGCATCGAGAACGGGTTGTGCGAGAAGTCTACCTTCTTCAACTCCTCATTATACTCGAACATCGGGAAATCGGTGATCCAGCAGAACCTGTACGCGTTCTCCTCCGTCAACTCAAGGTCCTTGCCCAGCTTAACACGTATCTCTCCGGCGATCTTGTTCGCCCTGGCCTCATCATTACATACAAAAAACACCGCGTCGCCAACCTTCGCGCCTGTCGCATCCGTCAATTTAGCCATGCTGCCGGCATCCAAAAATTTGGCGATGGGGCCCTTGATCTCGTTCTCGTTCCACACTAAATAGGCAAGGCCCTGAGAGCCGATTGACTGCGCGAACTCGACCATCCTGTCGTAGAACGAGCGCGGTTTGCCGGATATGCCGCGCGCTGGGATAGCGCGCACCACTCCCCCGTTTTTAACCGTCTCGGCGAAAACCTTGAAGCCGCTGCCGGCGAATATGGGCGATACGTCCTGAATCTCTATGGGGATGCGCAAGTCGGGCTTGTCGCAGCCGTATTTGAGCATCGATTCCTTATAGGGGATGCGGCGGAACGGGGCCTTGTCGCACTTCCATTTGGTAAATTCGCCGAAAAGCCCGTCGAACAGCTTCTCGACTATGGCGAAAACGTCTTCCTGCGTGACGAAAGACATCTCTATATCGAGCTGATAGAACTCGCCCGGCGACCTGTCCGCGCGGGCGTCCTCGTCGCGGAAGCACGGGGCGATCTGGAAATACCTGTCGAAGCCCGCCACCATTAAGAGCTGCTTGAACTGCTGCGGGGCCTGCGGCAGGGCGTAGAATTTCCCGGGGTGGAGCCGCGACGGCACCAGAAAGTCGCGCGCGCCCTCGGGGGACGAGCTCGTCAAAATCGGCGTCTGGAACTCGTTGAACCCCATATCCGTCATCGCCCGCCTCATATAGGCGATGATCTTCGACCTCAGCAGTATATTCGCGTGGATCTGGCTGCGCCTCAAGTCTATAAACCTGTACTCTAACCTCAAATCCTCGGGGGCCGCGTCTTCCGGGAAGACCGGGAACGGCACCTGTTCGGCAACGCTTAGCACGTCGAACGAGTCCGCCGCGAGCTCCACCTCGCCGGTGGGCAGCTTGGGGTTGATGTTCTCGTCGCTGCGGTAGGCCAAAATCCCGTCGAACCTGATAACCGTCTCCTTGCTGAGGCGCGCCACCTTCTCCTGAAACGCGCGGTCGGGGTAGACAACCACCTGCGTAAGCCCGTAATGGTCCCGCAAATCGATAAAAAGCACGCCGCCGTGGTCTCTCCTGTTATGGATCCACCCGCTAAGCCGAACAAACTCGCCAACATTAGCCTTACGCAGCTCCCCGCAGTTATGTGTACGGTACTGATGAATCTCGGACATCTCGCCCAATCTCCTTTTGAATGATAGAACCAACAATATACATTACGCCAATATTAATATGGTAATGTTATCGTTATCTTGAATAAGCGGGCGGCCCTTTATTCTTCTTCTTCCGGCCTCCACTGCGCCACAAAGTCTTCCCGCAGCCCTTCCCGCAGCCGTTCCGCCTCATACGAGAACATGATGAGCGTTATCCCGCCCGACGCCAGCGCGCCTATCCCCGGTATGATCTTGCTGAAGCTCTTGGCGAACAGGTTTTTGGTCACGCTGACCCCCATTATCCTCGCGACCTGCTTGACCACCGGGTATATTGCGCCCTTGGTCATCGCCATCCGCGATACCTCATACCCGCCGCCCTCGGCGAGTATTTTCGAGAACTCCCGCACGCCCTTTACCGCTACCCCTATGTCGTTCATGACGCCTATGAATAGGGTCATGCTCACCAGAAAGTCGTCTTTCCCGTTCTTTTCCAGGTCGGGATAACCATACAGGTACGCTAATTTCTGGGCGAGCTGCAGGGAGTGGAAGTAGTACTGGGCCATATCGGCGGGCACGGTGGCAAGCAGCCCGAACCCTCCGGGGAGGCCGGCGGCGGCCGAGGCGCCCGTTGCGAGGAGCTTGTGGCCTTTGATGACCTCTGCGGCGATGTCGTCGAGGAGCGCGGGCGGTACTGAGGCGCGGCCGGTGCCCTCCTCTATTATATTGGCCACCGTCGTCTCGTCGTAGCGCGGCGAGAACTTATCGCGCAAAAACTTGCAGCGGTCTATCTTGATCCCCGGGAACCCCATGGCCCTGTTAAGGATGTAGTACCAGCGGCTCTCCTCCGGCAGTTTTTTAAGGCTGCCCACGTTAATCGGCAGGATTTTGGCCCCGCACTCCGGGCAAGCGGCCACCATGTCCTCAACCTGCGCCCCGCAAATCTGACAACGCATATCCCGTCCCTCCCCTGTATTTGAATGTTGCGGCCCCCCTGCCGCCGTCAATAAATATAATTTAAGCCGCCTGCGGCCGGGGCATATCGTTTCCATATATTATTTTTATTTTGATATTGCATTTTAGAAGCGCAATGATATAATTTGCATAATGGGGGCTATATCGGCAATCCTGCCAGTATAATCTGTTACGGACGGACGGCGAAGTTCTTATTATGAGCGATAATACCGAAAAAAAACGCAGCGCCGCCCCCGATTCCGGCAGTTCCGGCACCGCGCGTTCGGCGGAAAACGCCTTTTTTGACGTATTCTTCACGAACGCCTCCGAGGCCATATTCATCACCGACCCCAAGGGCAAACTGATAGCGGCAAACCCGAGCTTCGCCACCCTCACCGGCATAAACGTACCCGAGGCGATCGGCCAGATCCCGCCCATCCTCAAATCGGCCAACACCGACAGCGACTTCTACAACACCCTCATGCGCTCGCTCAAGCGCAAAGGCAGCTGGAAGGGCGAAATCTCAAGCAACCGCGGGGACGGCAATATCTGCCGGGAGTGGCTCTCCCTAAGCTCCCGCAAAGACCCCAAATCCGGCGACACAACCCACTACGTAGGCACGCTAATAGACGCCGCGACGCAGGTGTCGCAGTCGCTCAACAAGCACTACTACGACTCGCTGACCAAACTCCCCAACCGCCTGCTTCTGCAGGACCGGCTCGAATTCATGATAAACCACGCGCGGCGCAACAACCAGCTTATGGCTCTCATGCTCTTGGACATAGACCGCTTCCGCCTAATAAACGACACCTTCGGCTACGAAATAGGCGACAAGCTCCTCCAAACCATAGCCGAGCGCCTCCTCACCTGCGTGCGCGACGTAGACGTAGTATTCCGCTCCGGCGACGACGAGTTCGCCATCATCCTCGAGGAGATCGCCCACCAGGAAGACGCCGCGAAGGTCGCCAAGCGCATCCTAACATCCTGCGCCGGGCCGCTGCAGGTGAACGGGCACGACGTCCACACATCCGTATGCATAGGCATAAGCATCTTCCCGCACGACGGCGACGGCAAGGTACAAATGCTCCAAAACGCCGAGGCGGCAATGCTGCGCGCCCGGGAAACCGGCCTAAACAACTACCAGCACTACAAGCCAAGCATGAACGCCAGGGCACTCGAGCGCCTCACGCTCGAAAACGACCTGCGCAGCGCGCTAAGCCGGTACGAACTCTGCACCTTCTTCCAGCCGCAGGTAGAGATAAAAACCAGCAAAATCACCGGCATGGAAGCCCTGCTCCGCTGGAAACACCCCGAACTTGGCATGATCCCCCCCTCGCAGTTCATCCCCATTGCCGAAGATACCGGGCTGATACTGTCCATAGGCGAGTGGGTGCTGCGGTCGGCGTGCCTGCAAACCAGAAAGTGGCAGAAGATGGGCCTGCCGCTCGTCATCTCCGTAAACCTCTCGGCAAACCAGTTCCAGCAGCAGAACTTAGTATCCATAGTAGAAAGCTCCCTAAAAAACTCGGGGATGACGCCCGACCTGCTGGAGCTCGAAATAACCGAGTCTATGAGTATGAAAAACCCCGAAGAGACCATGAAAATGCTCTCCGGCCTGAAAGACCTGGGCGTGCGGATAGCCATAGACGACTTCGGGACAGGCTACTCGTCGCTAAGCTACCTGAAGCGCTTCCCGATAGACACGCTCAAGATAGACCGCTCGTTCCTCATGGACATCCCCGACAACCCGCGCGACGCGGAGATCGTAAAAGCCATCATCGCCATGGCCCACTCGCTCAACCTCTCCGTTATCGCCGAGGGCGTCGAAACCGAGCTGCAGGCGCAGTACCTTGTTGACAACGGGTGCGCAAAGATGCAGGGGTACCTGTTCAGCCCGCCGGTGCCGGAGACGGAATTCGAGCGGCTGCTGCGCAAGCAGGTGTGACGCCGCCGCCCCCCCAAAACGGCTATTTTTAACACTTCCCTCAAAAAAAATTGACAGGCGTACTGCAGGCAATGTATATTAGGGTATAGGTAATTTGGCGGGGCGGAGTTTTGCCCTGCCTGTCTGTGGATTATTACATAGAAGGCGGCCTTGATGGTACTCGTGTTGGGCGCATTAATATTGCTCGCGTTTATCGCCACGCAAATTTTCATTTATCGCACATACCACCGTAGGGGCGACCGTCCCCGGTCGCCCGCCGGCGTACGGGTTGCGATATACGTTGAATCAAACGCAATTTCGCAATTCAAGCACGGGCGATCGAGGACGATCGCCCCTACAAAATCGTCTATTTTTATCATCCATTACAACAACAAATTCCCATTTGTACCACCCACCGTGGCTTCGACTCCGCTCAGCCACCGGGACCGTTGCCTGAGCGGAGTCGAAGGCAACATGTGCGCCAAATTAACATTTATCGCACATCCAACCGTAGTGGCGTTGCGCGCAACGCCACTACAACGTCATTATCGCAACAAATTTACATTTACCATATCCCCCAAAGACAGGAGCCCTTATTATAATGAAGAGGCTGACACAATTTTTTCTCATGCTGTCCACCGCCACCGCCCTGGCCCACGAACCCGTCTACACCACGGCGGAGTTCCGGTCGGAATTTGCAGCGGTCAACTTCGAGCCAAACAGCACGAAGCTAACGCCGCAGTCGTCCGCCGCGCTCGATAGCGTGGCGGTTATCCTCAAGCGGAACCCAGAGCAGCACCGCTACGAGGTCCACGGCCACACCTGCCCAGACGCAGAGACAGCGGACGCATCTGCGCGCTCATCCGTCCAACGGGTCGAGGCGATGGTGAAATATCTGCGGTCAAACGGGGTGCCCACGGCAAACATCACCACCGTAATCAATCCCCCCGCCGGTATCACGGCGGCAGGGTGTACAAGAGACAGACGTGTTGAGATAATGCTAGTCGAGACGCGCCAAGTCGAGGTTAAGCCGGAGCCGGTAGCCGTAACAGAACCATCATCGCCTGCCCGAACAGTCGAAGATGTGATGGAGGATGGCAGAAAACGAACTGCCCCCGAATCAATCACCCCGCCACCCGCATCCGAACCCAAGCTCACCGAGATCGCCGCCGAGCAGGGCAAGCAGGCGGTAGCTATCTACATGGCCGGGGATGAACCGAAGGGCGCACAGGGCGTACACAAAATCATGGGCGGAGAATTAGCGCGAGTGATAAGCGGGAGCGAGAGCTACCTTGCCGTGGACCGCACGGAAATCATCCTCGAACAATTAGCCAAAGAGCACACATATCAACGTAGCGGTGCTGTTGATGATGACCAAATTAAGGCCCTCGGCCAACAACTCGGTGTACAATACCTTTGTATCTCCGACATCAACCCAGTCGGCAAACGGTATTATCTTGATACACGTTTAGTGGACGTAGTCTCGGCTGAAATTATGCGCTCCGTCACCGAAACCAGCGCCTTGAAAGACGCCGAGGATATGAGCAGAATCGCCCGCAGTATCGCCTTAGAACTGATAGAACCGGAGGCGACAAGAAACGCACGTCTGCTGCGGAAAAAGATATTCCGTTACACCGCGATAGGCTTAGATATCCTCGGAGCTGGGATGCTCGCCTACGGGTATTACGAGGAGACCAACGTAGCAAAATATGTTGACGAATCAGCCAAAGAACCGGAAGCCGAGAGCGCCGCGAAAAGACGCAACGCCGCCTATATTGTTGGCGGGGCGATTTTGACATCCGGTATAACCATACACATTTTCTTCTAACAATCTTAAAAAGGACCAAAAGAACATGAACGACAATAAGGAATTACGGAATGATGTTGTTGGGGCGTTGGTTTGCCTTATCATCACGGCAACCCTATTCACCTGTACAGATGTCCCCGACTACTGCAGCCGCGGGAACCGGTACGACCCCGGCAAACAGTTCTGTTTCGCCGACAAGGCGTACCCCCTGTGCTCCAACGGGGAATACAACCCGCTCACCGAGGGGTGCAACCCGATAGACAACACCGTAGGCACAAGGTGCTTAGACAACAACTTTGTACCCGTAGGCACACCGTGCGGCGGGTACACCATCAACACCGCGGCGGCATAACCCGCTCGGCGGACGGCCCAAGCTACGCCGCGGGTGAATTAGTCACGCTGGTCGCGGAACCGGCCAGCGGGTACACGTTTGCGGGATGGGCGGGCGCATCTACCGAAACAAACCCTGCGGTAACGCTCACAATGAACAGCAACCAGCCGCTTATCGCCATGTTCAGGCCAACCTCCGCAACGCTCGCGACAACAGCGTACCCGCCCGACGGCGGTACGATAAACCGCGAAGTGAACGGAACGCAGGTAACCGTAACCGCTACCCCGCAGGAGGGGCACACGTTCTCCAACTGGGAGGGTGCGTCTACGTCTACGAATCCCTCCGTTACCGTTACGGTGGACGAAGGAAAAACTTTGGTCGCCATCTTTAAGCCAAATACGTACACGCTTACGGTCAACTCAAGCCCGGCAGCAGGCGGCTGGGTGTTTGTGAATAATACCGCATCTACTGGAACTAAGGCGTATGACGTAGGGACAGTGCTTCGTGTTATGGCGCAAGCGGAGGATGGGTACAATTTTACAGGGTGGTCGGGGGCATTTACATCTACGAAAGCAGATACGACAATTACCATAAATAACAGCAACCAAACGCTGACTGCGAACTTTGTCGAAAAAGATAAGCCCGTTACGCCGCCAAACGCCACGTACACGCTTACGGTCAACGCCGGAGCGGGCGGTAGCGTTACCCCGTCTACCCTGCAAACCGACATTAATGCCGGAACGCCGGTTCCCATAACTGCAACTGCAAATAGCGGTTACGAGTTCAACGGTTGGACAGTCACAAGCGGCGGTGCCACGGTTGCCAACACAAATAGCGCAACTACCACCGTTACCCTAAGTTCAAACGCGACCGTTACCGCCAACTTCAAGCACGCCGGTGGAACTCAACCTGACGGTACGTACACGCTTACGCTCAACCGTGGACCGCTGGAGGGAGGCAAGGTGTTTGTTAATAACGTAGAATCAACAGTACCCACGTACCACAAAGCGGATACACAGGTTGTCGTAAGAGCGGAGGCGGCGGTGGGGTACAGGTTCACGGGGTGGACGGG
>Ga0209755_10000281_pt1 | contig 98678 bp, 88 predicted proteins | sample TergutCo191P1_FD_187301 | JGI IMG/M metagenome (GOLD analysis project Ga0209755, IMG submission 187301) | Cornitermes sp. P1 segment gut microbial communities from Petit-Saut dam, French Guiana - Co191P1 (SPAdes) (version 2) | ecosystem: Host-associated > Arthropoda: Insects > Digestive system... | reverse complement strand
CGTTAAGATCAAATTGTGCAAGAATTTCTGCGGAAAAGTTACTGCTTAATCCTACAGGCAAATCCAAACGGATGGCGGCTAACAGCCGCTTAGACGCGAAATAATCATTGATATTATCTATGCTGAAAGGTTTGATGTAATTTTCTATATCATCGTCCGTCATTGCTATTTTCGCGGTTTCTTTGTATTGAAAGCCTGTATATAAAACGCACGCGCTTATCTTGGTTGATATACCTGTTTGAAAAAATATACCGTCAAAAAAACCGGAAGCGGTTAATGTCAGCAAATCGTTATACGCAATTCTGCCTGCTTCGATAAAAAAACCGCCGTTTCTGTAATTGAAAGCAAAGCGCGTTATTTCGGGTAACAGCAGAGGCTCTTGCCAGAAACCGCCGTCTGTATAGTTATAATTGTATTTAAACGAAAGAAGACCGGAAAAGTATAAAGATAAATTATTCCCTGTCCATGAAAACCACGGCGCCAAAGAAGGAGTGTATGTAAAAAGATCGCTGTCCGCTTCAATTTTTTGATCCATTAGAATACCAAAATCAACAGAAAAAACAAAATTTGTTATTAAGAGTAAAATAATAAAAAGAAAAATTAATTTTTTCATTTATGCCGCCTGTTTATAAAGTTTAATGTACAGAAGATTCATCGTTTTCTTATTCAAAAGTTTCATATAACATATCGCTTAATATATCGCTGTCATCTGATTCATTGAATAAGAGCGAATCGTCTGCTGCCGTTTTTGTATCATAGGATTCTCTGCCGTGTACTGTTAATACTTTTCCAAGAATTAAGAAGAAGTTTTGCCCGCTTACCTTCATTGAAGGATCGCAGGCGCCTTGAATGAAGGATTGGCTTACCATTGATCTGTAAGCGTAATGAGGTCCCGGTATAAGCCGGTACATTATACCGCCTTTTATATCGAAGACTTTCATAAAAAGAAAGGAAAGCCGGGCGAAAGTAATCTTGTCGTCCGGCTTAACCTTTTTTAACCAGCCTTCTTCGGCAGCAAAATCAAAAGCGTTGTTATAATTGAATTTTACTGTAGAGCCGAGTATAAACACCGCCGCTTGCTCACAGGTAACCGCTTGAGATTCCAGTACAGTTTCATATAATGAGGCGATTTGAGCATTAAGAAACACCGGAAAAACCAAAAATACTACAAAAACTAATATTATTTTTTCTTTTTGATTATCGTGGGGGGTAAGAGTCATTTTTGTAAATACCTTTTAACATAATTTATTTTAATCCTTATAGGCGAAAATATAACACAAAAATAAATTAAAAGCAATACTTTTAAATAAAGAAAATAAAAAAATTAACAATTTTATAGTTAAAATCGTTTTAACTTACTTCACAAATACGGCATATAATGGTTTAATAAAGCATGAAAAAATGGAATAATGCCCTTTTGGGTTTAGCTGCTGCTGCAGTATTTTCATTGTTATATTTGATAGGCGCGTTAACTTCTTTAGAGTATAATCTTTATGATTTTTTTCTGCATTTTAGAGCGGAACGCGAACGTATAAATGATGTTGTTTATCTTGATGTTGATGACGCGGCTATCGCTTACTATGGAATATTTCCCTGGCCGCGCTCAATTCCCGCAGACGGTCTTCTTCGTTTAAAAGAGTACGGCGCGCGGGCTTCAATCTTCGATATTGAATATATTGATAAAGGTCCGCAGGGGGTAGACCGCCTTTATCTTGATAACGGTCTTGTTTATGATTTTGAAAGGAGTTTTTCCGAAATTGACAGATCAACACGTGATATTTTTTCCTCTTTTGAAGCCGGACGGATTGCACGTAACGACATCAATGTTTACTCTGATTCACTTTCCAGATTAATAAATGATAAAAAAAATGAACTTTTTATTAAAGCGCAAGGTGTCGCCCGCGATAACGATATTTATTTTGCACAGGCATTTTCTCTTTTCGGCAGAGGATGGACAACGCTTTATCTAAGGACTAATCCCGTAACAGGCGATGATGCACAACGCCGTTTAATTGCAGAAGAAAGATTTTCAATTCCTGTTAATGTTTCTCCTGATGTTGTTTTAAACGAAAAATATATTGATATTCTTCCCGCTCTGCCGGTTTTTTCTGAAGCATCAAAGGGAGCTGGTTTTACCAATGCGGAAGTTGATACCGACGGGGTTAGAAGGCGTATTTATCTTGTGCGAAAAATTCATGATCATTGGTATAGACAGCTTGCTTTTGCTCCTTTATATGATTATCTCGGCAAACCTGAAATTTTTATAGATAAACGAAAGTTAACTTTAAAACAAGCGAATATGCCGAACGGCAGTACAAAAGATATTGTTATTCCTCTTGATAATCATGGATGCCTGCTTCTTGATTGGCCTAAGGAAGACTATATTGATAATTTTACGCATATTTCTTTTGCGGTTTTTTCTCTTTTAGATCACATAGAAGCAGAATTGGAAATGTACAGCCACGCATTATCTTCGACAGAATTGGAATATTTTGCTCAATTTGAAAATTCTCTTTTTGATATTCCTATAATTTTAAATGATGCCGGAGAATTATTTGACGCGGCGCGCGCTTCAAGAAGTTATGCGATGGAGAACTCTTCTGACGAAGCATTTAAAAATTATCTTGATTACCGCAATCTGTCTCACGATTTGTTAGGCGAAATCATTTCTATTGCTCCTGCATCAAAGTTTAAAGAATTAAAAGAATTGTTAGCTGAAGAATATCCTGATATAGCAGATGATATTGAATCTGAAGCAGATTATATAATGTCATTAATTGATGCAATAAAAATAAATTTAACGCGTTATAGTGAAATCACAGAAGAGAATAAAAGAGCTTTCCACGATAAATTTGTAATTATAGGGCGTGTTGATACAGGAACAACTGATATTGGCGTAAATCCGTTTCATGGACAATATATAAATGTAGGCACTCACGGTGTTGTGCTTGATACAATTCTTTCTGAATCATTTATTACTCCGCTTGGCATATGGTGGAGTATTTTTATAATGTTGATTTTAATTCCTGTTGTTTTTCATTTTAGCGGAAAGTATACACCGGTTGTTCGTGCATCATCAGGGTTTGGCGCTATTTTAATAGTTTTAACCGGCGCTATTTTATTATTCCGTTTTTCCGGGATATTTCTGGGACTCTTCGGATTCATTCTGGCGATGGTTATTGCGATCATTATACGGGAAATAATTTATTATGCCGGTTCAGAAAAAGAAAAACATTTTATACGCACGGCGTTTTCTACTTATGTTTCCAGCGATGTAGTAAAAGAAATTATTACCGATCCTTCGCGCCTTCAATTAGGAGGAACAAAACGTCACATGACAGCGATTTTCACCGATGTTAAAGGTTTTTCCACTATTTCTGAAAAACTCGATCCTGAAGATTTGGTAAAACTTCTTAATAAATATTTAAGCGCGATGAGCGACACTATCCTTACAGAAAAAGGAACCATAGATAAATACGAAGGAGACGCAATCATTGCTTTCTTCGGAGCCCCGCTTGATTTGAAAGATCATGCAATGCGTGCCTGTGTATCTGCAATAAAAATAAAAAAGATTGAATTGGAATTGAATAAAATAATCCTGGAGAATAATTTATCTCCTTCGCCGCTGATAACACGTATCGGAATTAATACAGGTGATATGGTTGCAGGCAACATGGGCACAACAAATAAAATGAACTATACAATTATGGGAAATGCAGTTAATCTTGCTGCGCGTCTTGAAGGTGTAAACAAGCAATACGGGACATGGATACTTACATCCGAAGATACAATCCGTGAAGCGCATACCGGAGGGGAAATTTTGTTTTACAGAAAACTTGATCGTGTACGCGTTGTCGGTATAGATAAACCAGTACGCCTTTGTGAACTTATAGATATAAACAGCTCCGCGGAAGAAATTGATAAAAAGCGCATAACAATTTTTCATGAAGCGCTCGCTAACTTTGAAGACCGTGGATGGAAAACAGCCGCCGAAGGTTTTAACGAAGTGTTAGCGCTCAAAGCCGATGACGAACCTTCAAAAATGTATCTTGAAAGATGTCAAAAGTTTATAACAACCCCTCCTTCCCATTCCTGGGACGGTGTGTACAATTTAACATCGAAATAGCTAAGAATGTATCCTAGTTTTGTGTTGGTTATTTCAAGTCTCATCGCCGGTAAAACGCAAGTTTGAATAGCCGGTTATTTCATTCCGGTCATAATTGCGGATAACACATCGGCCCAGAGTCCTGATTTTGGTTTTCCGTTTGAGCGTTCAAGCATTTTAAAATCGCCGCCGTCGTCCCAATAGATCAGCGCAACGCCGTTTTTGCGTGCTTCCGCCGCTACAGAATTAATATAATCAAGATGCGTAGTTTTTATCGCTGCGGACATATTGCTTCGCACATTGGTAGGCGCTCCGCTTTCGCCTATGTATACCGCAATTCCCTTATCAAGAAAAGTTGTTTTAAGCGATAACATCGCGTCTGTTAAATGTTTACGCTCACTTGCAGAGCCCCATGTATGACTAAGGTCGGATGTTCCGACTACTGTATAATTAGCCGGAGCGTAATAATGAACAGAAACAATCAATTTACCGGTTCCGTTGCCGGGATCATTCGGTAATAATTTTCCGCGGTTGTGAGCTGCAATAACAGTTTCAGGTTCTGTGCTGCCTAAACCGGGAACAGCTACAAAGCGCGTTGCGTTGTTGCCTCCGGTTGCGCGAATGGCGTTTAACGCAGCCTGATTCCAGTCAAAGAGAATATCCTGCTGGCTTGTGGAAGCGTTAAATCCCCAATTTCCGCTATGAACTTCGTTCAGTGTTTCAAAAATAAGATAGTCGCCGTAATCCTTAAAATATTCGGCTATCTGCGTCCACACTTTGCCGATCTGGTTCTGAATCTCATTTTTTTTCGCGGCACTATTAACCGCGCCTGCAAAATCAACAAATCCCCATGTTCCTACATCGGGCTGCGTATAATTTCCGTCATGATGAATATTGATAATTACCGCTTTAAAACCGGCGTTATTTGCATAACCTACAATTTCGGCAACACGCTGAAGCCTGCTTTCGCTTATTTTATAATCAGGAGCGGAACCGATATGCCCAAGCCATGTACAAGGTATTCTGATAAAATCGAAGCCGGATTCTTTAATTCCATTGAATAGCTGCTGCGTAGCTTTTGGATTACCCCAGGCTGTTTCTTCCGCTTTAGAAGGAATTTTGCCGCTAAAAGTAACAGCGTCCATCGTATTACCTAAATTCCAGCCGGCTTTAATGTCATTATCTTTAAAAAAATGCAGCGCTGTTTTTCCGGACGGCACTTCGGGTTCTTTTGGTCCGCCGCCATTATCAGGATTAGCGCAAGAAATCATCCAGAATCCGATCAGCGCAATAAGCGCAATTAATTTGATTTTATTTTTCATAAACGCTCCTTAGGGACAGGCTATTTTAAGCAGGCTTTTAATAATTTGTATTACTATTATACATTAAAATGAGTAAATTAACCATATTTTTATTAATAAACGTTTTAGTCCTTTTTTCAAAAAATTGCTCTTGCTTTTTCATTATTTTTGTGACAGTATAAAATACAGTTATACTGCCGTGAGAATTAATTAATTGTCAAATCTCAATTTAAATGGAGTTTAAAATGGAAGATTCATCACAACTGCAAAAACTGCTGGACAGCATGGTTATCGTTTTATCAGATATAATAGAAAGCCGCGACAGGGGAATGAACGGCCATATCGAACGAACCACAAAATATCTAAAAACAATAATTGACGCGATGATAGAGCGAAAAATATATTTCAATGAACTGAATGAGCTGAATAAAGATGTGCTTTACTCTGCCGCGCGGCTTTACGATATAGGAAAAATCTTCATTCCGGAAGTTATTTTAAATAAACCGGATAAACTGTCATTCGATGAATTTCAAATCATGAAAACCCACGCGATTAAAGGCGAACAGATAATTGATCGAATGACATCTCTTGCCTACGGCGAAACAACCGGGAAAGAGGGAAATGTCTTGTTCCTGAATTACGCCAAATTATTCGCAGGGTATCATCATGAACGCTGGGACGGGAAGGGATATCCGCGCGGGCTGGACAGATTAAAAATCCCCATTCACGGACGCATAATGGCGCTTATTGATGTTTACGACGCTCTGACTTCCAGACGCCCTTATAAAGAGCCGTTTACACCCGAAGAAGCGGCAAAAATAATCATGGACAGCGCCGGAGAAATGTTTGATCCGCTGATTACTGAGGTGTTTTTCGACGTAAAAGAACGGCTTAAACGCGGTTAAGCGTAAAATTTGCGCGTTTTTGGGTCAATTGCAATTAAAAATTTAATGATCTATAATTAATTATAATGCAAAGAGTTGTTTTTGTAGTAGATGACAATGATATAAACCTCTCTGTAGCAAAAGAAGCGCTTAAAGAACAATACAAGGTTTTTACTATGCCATCAGCGGCTAAAATGTTCTCGTTCATGGAAAAAATGAAACCTGACATGATATTATTAGATATCGAGATGCCGGAAATGAACGGATTTGAAGCGCTGACTCTTTTAAAAAATAACAGCTCGTACGCCGGAATTCCGGTAATATTCCTTTCCGGTACGGATGACGCGTCAATTAGAAGCCGCGGATTGGAACAGGGCGTAACTGATTTTATATTAAAACCGTTTTCCGCAGAAGTTCTGCAGGAAAGCATCAAGAACCATTTAGTGGGTTCCGGACAGTGATTTATGAGTAACGAAGAAATTAAACAACTTGAAGTAGACGATCGTATAAAAATAATAATTGACGCAAGTTCCCGCATTATTGTTTTATTCGACAATAATTTAAAAGTTATTTACTGCAACCCCGCGGCGCTTAATTTGATGGGCTTTCAAACAAAAGAAGAATTTATCGCCGGTTTTATAGAGCGAACGCTGGAATTAACGCCGAAAATACAATCTGACGGGCGTCAGTCCGAATCAATGTATAAAAACCTGACAATCGCGGCGGAAAAAGGCCATAACAGGTTTTACGCTGAATTATGCATAGACGGTAAATTTTTATCCTACGATGTAGAGATGAAAAAAATCCCGTATAAAGACAATTTCGGGATTGTAACATTTATTACAGATATAACAGAAACCCGTAAGCATGAAATAGAACTTATCAGATCGCGCGAGCAAAACGAATTACAACTGGCCAAACTAAACCTGGTGGTAAAAGCCACCAAAATTGGATTATGGGACATGGAGGTTAATACAAATGACCCGTCAGCATCGGCTAACACAATCAGATGGTCGGAAGATTTCAGGAAACTTCTTGGATTTAACGATGAAAATGATTTCCCGGATTTGATCGGCAGTTTTCACAATGTTCTTCATCCCGACGATATTGACAGAACCAATAAAGCATTGGAAAAACATCTTTTTGATAAAACCGGAAAAACTCCTTTCGATTTGGAATACAGAGTAAGAAAGAAAACCGGTGAATATACATTTTTTCACGCTATGGGAGAAACTGTCCGCGATGAAGAAGGCAATCCGATTCGCATTGCCGGCGCCATAATGGACATAACAGAAACAAAAAATCTGATACAAGAAGCAGAAAGACAGCGATTCGCCGCGGAATCCGCAAACAAGGCAAAGAGCGATTTCCTAAGCACAATGAGCCATGAAATCCGCACGCCATTAAACGCGATTCTGGGCATAACAGAAATTGAACTTATGAATGAAAAACTCGGAATAAACACAAAGGAAAGTTTAGATAAAATTTATACATCCGGAGATTTACTGCTGAGTATAATTAATGATATTCTTGACCTTTCAAAAATCGAAGCGGGTAAACTGGAACTTCTGATAAATAAATACGATGTAGCCAGTCTTATAAGCGACACAGCGCAGCTTAACATGATGCGGATTGGAAGCAAGCAAATCGAATTTGAATTGAACATTGATGAAAATATTCCGGCGTACATGTACGGCGACGAACTGCGGATTAAACAAATCTTAAACAATCTTTTGTCTAACGCTTTTAAATATACAGACAAAGGAACTGTAAAACTGTCAGTTTTAGCGGAAATAAACGCGAATGCCGATGATGTAACCCTCGTTTTTGTCGTGAGTGATACCGGCCATGGAATGACAAAAGAACAGATAGACAAGCTGTTCGATGAATATGCCAGATTCAATCAGGATTCCAATAATAAAACGGAAGGAACCGGATTGGGCATGAGCATCACGCGAAACCTTGTATTTCTTATGAGCGGAATCATTGAAGTGGAAAGCGAAAAAGGCAAGGGTTCCGTTTTTACTGTGCGCATACCTCAAAGAAAAGGCGAGCCGGTTTTATTGGGTAAAGAAATGGCTGAAAACCTGCAAAGATTCAGAGCGCACAGTAAATCTCAAATGAAAAAAGTTTTAATTTCACGGGAACTGATGCCCTACGGCAGCGTTCTTGTTGTAGACGATGTTGACACAAATCTTTATGTAGCAAGGGGACTTTTAGTTCCATACGGCTTAAAAGTCGATACCGCGGACAGCGGAACGGCAGCAATAGGAAAAGTTAAAGAGGGAACTGTTTACGATATAATTTTCATGGATCACATGATGCCGGAAATAGACGGCATTGAAGCGACAAAAATTATACGCGGGATGGGATACGATCAGCCTATTGTTGCGCTTACGGCAAACGCGGTAGCAGGACAGGCCGACACTTTCCTGAAAAACGGATTTAATGATTTCATCTCCAAACCGATCGACATACGCCAGATGAATAATGTGCTGAACAAGCTGATACGCGACAAACAGCCGCCGGAAGTGCTGGAAACCGCAAGAAAAATGACAATCGCTGAAAAAGTGCAAGACCTCGCCAGCCCGCGCGGCGATTCACACTTAAAAGAAATTTTTATAAGTGACGCAAATAAAACTCTCTCCGCGCTGAGTTCTATTATCGAAAAGGGCAGTTCCATTAACAAGGACGATTTAAAAATATATATCATCCACATACACGGAATAAAAACCGCTCTGGCGAATATGGAAAAAATGGATCTCTTCTCCGCCGCGAAAAAACTGGAACAATCAGGACGAGACGAAAATATCGGCGTCATTGTGTCAGAAACTCCGGTGTTTTTAAAATTTCTCCGGGAATTCAAAGACAAACTCTCGCAGGAAATTGATGAGAGCGAAGGTGAAAAAGAAGAGGCGAATAGATTATTACTGCACGACGAATTGCTTATCATAAGAAAAGCATGTGGAGAATACGACGAAGAAACAGTGGATAAAGCGATAACAGAGTTAAGAAAAAAAACATGGTCAAAAGAAGACAAGGATTTATTAATAAAAATCTCCGAAAATATCCTGCACAGCGACTTTGACGAAACCGTAGAATTAATTAATAAGTATCTTGATTTGAATCGATTCAATACATAAAAACGCCCTGCCGCCGCAGTTGAAGCAGCGGCGCAGCATTAGCAGCTAACACAATAATGCCTTACTGCGGCGGCAGGACGCCTGTCAAACACTGGGACTAACGTCTTCTGCCGTTATTGCAGCTACAGCCGTCTTTACCTGAAGCATCTCTTCGGTTAGGACTAAAATTGTTATGCCCCGGTCTTACGTTATCCCTGCGATGATTTTGATTTGGTCTTCCAAACGCGGCTCCCCGGTTTTGAGCGGGAAAATCATAAGACTTGCCGTCGATTGTTACTTTTACAGGCTGAATATTATTTCTGTGTCTAAAACCTTCGATTGAAACTCTTGCTCCTTCCTTTAATCCGTTAATAAAACCTATATACCTGTTTAACATGGGAACCGCAAGAACAGAATCGCCGCTTTCAACCGCAACAAATCCTCTTTCCAGTTTTAATGTCCCCTCTACTGTTACAGTACTATTTTCACGCTGACGGTTACCTCTTTCCTGCGCAGGCTGCACCGCGTTTTGCGCAAAAACGCTTCCTGCAAAGAAAACAGCAATTAATAAAAAAATAGAAAATCTCTTCATACTTACCTCCGTTGTTGTTAGTATCTATACTTATAACCAAAAATCCAAACATGTGTTACAATTTATCAAATGAAAAATTTTTACAATTATAGCTTTAAATTTTGTAACCTTTTTATAGCGGAAGAAAACGAAGCCATTTGCAATATTCTCCTAAAAATTGATAAAACGCCTGCCGGTTTTGAAAAACAAGAAACTCCGTTAATTAAAGAAGCGGCAAATCAGCTTGAAGAATATTTTAACGGGAAACGAAATAAATTTAATCTGCCTCTTGTTTTGCATGGAACAGTTTTTCAGGAAAAAGTCTGGAAGGCTTTACAGACCATCCCTTTCGGCGAAACTTGCAGTTACGGAAAACTCGCCGCAATGATTGGAAATCCAAAAGCATGCCGGGCGGCAGGCATGGCGAACAACAGAAATCCAATCATGATTGTTATCCCATGTCATCGCGTAATCGGGCACGACGGAAATCTTACAGGGTACGCGGGCGGCCTGGAATTAAAACAAAAATTACTGGAATTAGAAACCAATTACAGCTTTAAACGCTGATCAGGTGTGTTGTCCGGCGAGAGAAATAAGCGAAATAAATAAAGACACCGCCAGCACACCAATATATACGGCAAGCGAAACAGAAAAGCCGACATTTAAAACAAGCCAAATGGCGGAAGAATTAATAACCGAACGGTAAAGATAGACAAAACCATGAAAAACAACAGGTAAAATGGGAAGCAGAAGGAAGAAGAGGTAGCGCGGCCTTTGTTTCGCGCGGTAACGCCACGCTAAAATAATAACAAAGATCGCAATCGGAAGGAAAAATAAGGCGGAGCCGATACGGTTTAAAATCTCCGCATGGAAAACATGAGCTATATATCCGGATTCTCCCAATTTATCAGCCGCGGCGAAAAGTTCATTAATCTGAAGATTACCGAGTCCGCGGCGCACATTGGAAATAAGCATTAAATCTTCAAAACTGATATCTAAAAGGATTCCGCCGACCGGCGGGCTTCCAAGATGCCATTCGCTTTGGAAACTGCCGTCCTCGTTGTACCGGTCCAAAGCGAGCGTTAAAACAAGAATCATCGGTTTATCCAGCGTAATCGGCACCAGTTTTGCATAACGGGATGATGCCGCGGCCGCAGGGTGCATATTCGCGTCAAAATGCATATACTCAAATCCGATACCGTAGGCAATATCTTCAGTCGCTGTCAGGCTGGAAAAACGAAGTACTACTCTTTCTTCTTCTTTTGGCAGCGAGAATACAGCACCGTTTAATATTTCTCCAAGAGCCAATTCCATTTCGTCAATGAAGAACGCAATTTCTTTGGCGCCCTGCTCGCTTGCGGCAAAATAATTTTTTACATCCGGATCATCAGGAGTGAGCGCGGATAAATGAAGGAAAATGTAATACGCGCGTATCCAGTCGTCAATTTCCATTGCTCTGTAACCTGAAAGTTTCATTTCATAAAGTTCATAAATCCGCGATTCCCTGTCGGTTGGTTCAAGAGATGAAATTTTATCCCACGCCTCATTGGCAAGACGTGCGGCATAACCCGCTTCTACGCTGTTTCGCCCTGCAAGACGGTTTCCAAGATTCGCAAGCCAGTGCGCGTCAAAATAACGCTCTTTATCAAACGCTTCCCTGCTCATCGCGATTGCCTCCGCGGCGTTAACCGGGCGATAATCTTCTGATATCGGCCATATCTCGGGGCTCCGAAGCTCTCTTGTTAATACCGCTCGCGACATAACTCTTTCTTTCTGCTCATCAGATAATTGCTTTTCCAGATTAATTATAGTTTCATCCTTTAAAGCTTCCAGCTCCTTACTGTCATGCCAGATATATTCGCATATTGATAAAAATTGAGAAGCGTCATACCATTCTCCGGCGTCCTTACTTTCTATGGCTCTCTTTTTAGCAAGCTTGTACAGCTCGCCTGAATAGCGCATATTTTCCTCATAATTTTTTAACATCGGAGTGACTAAAAAGAAAATAATACCGTAAATAACAGCGGCACAAATCGCGATTACAACAGAAACAGATAAACGCTTAAAAAACAAATCGGAAAAACTATTATAATTTTCTTCAAAGGAAGCAAGCCCAAACGGAATTACAAGCGCGGACAACGCAAGCGCGGGGAATAAATTAAAAACTTCCAAAAGACCCTGTATTATCCGCCAGTTGAAAGAATAAATCGGCAAGGGATCGTCAGAACCGGGGAAAACAAACCGTAAAATCATTATCAATATAATAAACACAGCCATATAGATGATAAAAATAAATTGAGGGGAACGCAATTTTTCCGCGTTAAACATCATCGTAAGACCGCCTTTTTGCAGCATAAGTTAAAAGTGAATAAATATTTATAATCAATCCGAAGCAGAGAAAAAAAGCGGGAAGCGCGAGAGACGCCGGAAGCCTGTTATTTAAATAAGTTTCTATTACAGCCTGTATCTCCCGGGAATTAACAAATGCGAGTAACGCAAGGATTCCCCTGAAAATTAGAATAACAATAAAAAGATTGGCAAGAGGCCATGCGCTGAATTTAAAAAAATACCCGATTGAACATAACATGAAAATCAATGAACCGGCATAAAATAAATATGAAAAAATTCCTTCGTTAAATTTTTGCCTGAACACGCCGCTGTTATGCCTGATGTCCGCGGAAAAACTTTTTAAAAACAGCGGATTATCGTCTCCGAAAGGAACAGGAGGAAGCCCGGCTATTCCGCTTGAAGAATATTGATAAACCATTGACTGCCCCGGTATAACAGTAACGCGCGGGCCAAGAGGATCAGATGTTCCGTTTAACAGAACTACCGCGTTTTCATCCCTGTTCATCTCATCATAGAGAATCAGTCCCTTTCCTCCGAACTGCATGCTTTCGCTTTGCGTCACCGGCACTGAACTCCAGTAACTCAAGACAATGGAAATGCCGAAACAAAAAAGAAATGATAAACTCATAACGCAGATTATCGATACAAACGGATTAAACTTTCTTCTTACTATATAATTCATTGCCGAAAGAATCGACGTAAATAATGATAATGTTAAAGCCCAGTGCGCTGCGGAGATCATCAATGATTGAGCTGTTTCTGCTTTTTGCGGAAGAATCTTTACCCAGTCAACCCGCAGAGACAGATATTTAAAAAACATTGCTGTCAGGAAGACAATAATAAATGTGATACAGAAAAAAAGCGTTATTTTGGCTATATTCTTCACAATATTAAGATTAACATGCCAGGAAAACCCATGCAAGAGTAAGTTAACACTTTTTTAAGGTTGAGAAAATGTAAATAATAAGGCATAATAAGGTATGGACGCTAAAATTGCGGTGCTGGGAGCCGGCGCATGGGGAACGGCAATTGCAAAAGTAATCGCCGAAAAAGAAAAAGAAGTGCTCATCTGGAGTTTTGAAACAGCTGTCAGAGATGAAATCAATGAAAAAGGGCAGAATTCCAGATATTTACCTGGCGTAGATCTGCCGAAGGCGCTGAGAGCAACATCAGATATTGAAGAAGCCGCCGAAGGAACTCAATTTTTAATATACGCAGTCCCGTCGATGTTTCTGCTTGATACATTAAAAAAAACCTTATCGGTAAATTCCATCCGCGAAGGCGAAACAACCATTGCGGTTATAACAAAAGGTTTTCTGCCTGTTGATAACGAGCCGCGTTTAATTTTAGAAACCATGGAAGATTATCTTCCCGGATTTTTCCGTCAATCGCTTGTTTATATTTCTGGCCCAAGCCACGCGGAAGAAGTTTCCCGCGGAAAAGTGACCGGCCTTATCGCAGCCAGCGAAAATCCAAAGAACTCCATCCGTTTTAGGGATCTTTTAAAAAATCCGCGGCTGTTGGTTTATTCTTCGCTTGATGTCCGCGGAGTGCAGGTGTCGGCGGCGGCAAAAAATGTTATAGCGATCGCGTTTGGAATGCTTGACGCGATGAAAACCTGCGGAAAAACAGATATGTTCGGCGACGGAACAGATTCTCTTCTGCTCGCGGCCGGCTTAAACGAAATACAAATTCTCGGCAAGGCGATGGGCGCAACTCACACAGAAACTTTTACGTCAATTTCCGGAATCGGCGATCTTGACGTTACATGCAGGTCTATCTACGGAAGGAACCGCCGCTTTGGAAGAGAAATAATTGAAAAAAATATACTGGAGCCTTTTTCGGATATTGATAACATCGTTTCCCGGATTGGAGAGATAGGTTATCTTCCCGAAGGAGTCGCCGCCGCCAAATATATCCGGATTCTCGCGGAAAAACACAAATTGAAAATGCCTGTATCCATTGGTTTATGCAAAGTTTTAAATCGGGAACTTGATCCGGATGATTTTTGCAAAAACCTGCTGGCGGATTGGGTCAAGAGATGAACCTTCCCTATGTTTTTAACACTTTTTTTGCGTCAGCTTTAATCATAATAATAACCTTCGCCGAGTGCGCCGTAAAATATTCAAGCGATAAAATAATTAAAAATATTTTTTGCACATTTTTGTTAATTGCTTTTTTTTCGTTAATAACGGACTTTTTATTTACTTTTTACGATACGGTTTATTTAAATATTAATTTGAATAATAATTTACGTTTAATGATAAATTACCTGCCTGTCTTTTCCGCGCTTTTAATAATAATTTACATTCGTAAAATGTACCGGAAAGTTAATGTAACAATCTTTATTTTATTAATATTTTTTATTATCACTTTAACCAATAATATTTTAATTGGATCGCTAAAATTAATATGGCCCATTATTGCTGCCATGCTTCTATATACTTATCTTTTTATCATTCTAAAAGAAAATAAAATTGACAATTTAACCGGCCTTGATAACCGTTACAGCTTTTTTGAATATTTCAACAAGCTAACCCGCGGCAAAAATAATGATATTTGGAAAATATCAATGATAGACGTTAATAATTTCAGATCGATAAATGAAATATACGGCCATCTTGAAGGGGACAACGCATTATGCGCGCTTGCGCAGATAATTAAAAGCTGCGCAAGGAGATCCGATTTTACAGCCCGCTACGGCGGAGATGAATTTGTTCTTGTTACAAGAGCGGAAAAAGACGCCGTTGAGCTGATTGACAGAATAGAAGAAGAGCTTGCAAAATTCAATAAAAAAAGCGGCAAGCCATACGAAATAGAAATAAATTACGGATATGACACATATACTGCGGACGGAAGCAGGCCAACAGATGAGGTTTTAAATTATATAGATAAATTGACGCATAGATACAACGAAAAAAACCGCCGCGCGGGAGACTTAAAACAATGATTGTATTTGAATATTTTAATACAACTCTTGGCTCCTGCCTGATAATCATTTTAATCGCGGTTGATTATCTTAGAAAATACAACACCGATAATTTTCAGCGCAAGCTTTTAATAATAATGTTAAGCGCGGTTTTTGCGGCGGCGATATTTGATTTTTTTGGATTAACTCTGGAAAAAAATCTTGACGCGTTTATTAAATTTTTCAGTTTAAAAGAAGTATCCAACGAAAAAGTAAATACAGCTTTATATTATATATGGTCGGTTTATTTAATAGCGCGTAATTGCAGCTATTATTACGGCGCCGTCTTTATTGATTATTTTGCGCATGGAAATGCGGCGAGAACAAAAAGATTTCTTAAAATTGTAACAGTTTTCCTTATATTATACGCAATCAGCATTATACCAAATCTTCAATACGGATATTATTTCTTTTTATCAATGGATAATGTCTACAGAATGGGGCCGTTATACACGCTTCAATTATTAATCAGCTACCTGCCGATTTTTCTTATATTAATTGATATAAGCCTTGCTCCGAAACATATAAAACGCGCGCAGGTTTTATTAACGGTATTCTTCGCAATACTTACGGCTCTCGGCGCTGCGTTTGACATTATATTAAGAACGACAAATCTTATCTGGCCGTGCGTTACTGGAGCAATCCTTTATATGTATTTCTTTATTGTCAGATCCAATTCAAAACTTGACAGCCTGACAGGGATAGGCAACCGCAACAGTTTTTACGATCATGTAAATACAATTTTAAGGCAGTCACTCAAAAAAGACTACGCTTTTATTAAAATCGATCTTGTCCGTTTCAGCGAGATTAACGATTCTTTTGGGTACCTTCAGGGCGATAACGCTCTGCGTGACATTGCAACAATAATAAAAGGCTGCATCAGGCATACGGATTTTGCCGCGCGTTTCGGAGGAGATGAGTTTATCATTGTCGCATCGGCAGAAAACGACATCCAGCGCATTATAGACCGTATAAAAGAAACAATTGAAATTCAAAATAAAAAAAATAACCGGCCTTACAAGATTAGCATTAATTATGGCTATGATATCTATAAGACCAACAGCAATTGGAAAATTCAGGATTTTCTGTCAGAATTGGAAAAGAATATACAAAAATTAAAATCTGCGGATGCTGAAAACGGAGAAGAAAATGTTTGAAAAATTAACCGGAAAAATATCGGACGCGCTGCGCTTTGTTACGGGAAAAGCGTCAATCACAGAAAAAAATATTGAAGACGCTGTAGAAGCCATAAAAATGGCATTATTGGAAGCGGACGTAAATCTTCGCGTCGTGCGCCGTTTCGTAAACTCTACAATAGAAGAAGCGAAAGGCGAAAAAGTTCTTCGCTCTGTAAATCCGGGACAGCAATTTACAAAAATTGTTCACGACAAACTTGTTTCCTTTCTTGGCGATGACGATCCCGCAAGCCGCGCTTTAAAACTTCGCGGCCCCGACGTAATCTCTGTAATTTTAATGCTTGGTCTTCAAGGTTCCGGTAAAACAACAAGCTCCGCAAAACTCGCGCTTCGCCTTAAAAAAGAAGGACGTAAACCGCTGTTAATCGCATGCGACCTTGTGCGCCCCGCCGCCATGGAACAGTTAGCCGTTCTCGGCGGTCAGATTGATATTCCCGTACATAAAGAAGACGGCGCAAAAGACAGCGTCCAGGTTTATCAGAACGCGTTGTCATGGGCAAAGAAAAACATGATCGATACGTTGATTATCGACACTACAGGACGCCTTCAGATTGATGAACCCATGATGGAAGAGCTTTCAAGGCTCAAAAAAGCGGCTAACCCCGATGAAATGATTCTTGTCGCGGACTCCATGACAGGCCAGGCCGCCGCCGACATTGCGAAAACATTCGATGAAAAAATCGGTCTTACAGGCGTTGTTTTAAGCAAGTTTGATTCTGATACAAGGGGCGGCGCGGCTCTTTCTTTAAAAACAGTTACGGGCAAACCGCTAAAGTTTACAGGCACAGGCGAAAAGCCGGAAGATTTTGAACCTTTCCATCCTGAACGAATAGCAGGCCGCATCCTCGGCATGGGCGATGTAGTAAGTCTTGTAGAAAAAGCGCAGGAAGTATTTGATCAGAATGAAGCGCTTGAACTCCAGAAAAAAATGGAGAAGGAAAACTTCACGCTCGATGACTGGCTGAATCAAATTCGCTCCATGAAAAAAATGGGCAGCCTTCAAAAAATGATCGAGATGATTCCGGGAATGCAGGGACAGATAAGCGAAGATGACATCGACAAAGCAGAATTAAAAAGCCAGGAAGCGATATTAAGTTCCATGACAATGAAAGAGCGTAACAATCATTTAATCATCGGGCCGCCGCGCAGAAGCCGTATTGCAAGAGGTTCCGGCACATCTGTCGCAGAAGTGGCGCGCCTGTTAAAAAAGTTTGAAAAAATGCGCGGCATGATGAAAAAGATGGCGAAAGGCGCGAAGGGCGGAATGCCGGGTATGCCGCCGGGAATGTCATGGAATTAATTATTTCTTGAATTTTTTTTCTATCATTATCGAGATAATCCCAAAAATTATACACAGCGGCATGCTGAGCAGAGCAAACCAGAAAAAAGTGTGAATGCCAAAACCTTTTCCCGCATTAAAAAAATATAAAGTTACGCACGCAAAGAGAATTATTTGTGTCCCGAAAAATGAATATTTTACTATTCTTTCAAGAGATTTTTTATCTATCATGGACGGTTAAAATTTATTAGACTTAACCCAGCTGACTATCTCGTCAACATTGCCGAATACAAGCCCTGTTGCAGTATCTGCGCAGCCGTAGTAAACCGCTATTCTTCCCGAGTCTTTATCAACAAGCGCGGCGACGGGGAATGTCACATTCGGGACATCGCCCGCAAGCTCATAAATTTCACGCGGGTTAATAATGTAAGGACGTGGACGCGCGATTACTTTCCATGGTTTTTCAAGATCCATCAAGGCTGCGCTGAAAGAATAAACAAAGCCGTTGCAGCTTGTAAGCACGCCGTGATAGAACAGAAGCCATCCTTCGGATGTTTCAATCGGGCAGGGGCCTGCGCCGACCTTTGTGCTCTGCCAGCCTCCGTAAGGCGCCATTACGTGACGATGCTTTCCCCAGTAAATCATATCAGGGCTTTCTGAATAAATTATATCGCCGAACGGAGTATGTCCGGAATCGCTGGGGCGGCTGTACATTGCGTAATTTTTTCCAATCTTGCGTGGGAAAAGCGCGCCATTGCGGTTAAAGGGCATCATCGCGTTTTCCATTTGATAAAATTTTTCAAAATCATAAGTATAACCAATACCAAGGCATGGCCCATGATATCCGTTACACCAAATTAAATAATAACGATCTTCGATAAAAATTACGCGGGGATCATATTTATAATCAGAATCCGGAATGTCAGGGCTGTCTTTAATAAACTTTATAGGTTCATCATTAATAACCCAGTTAATGCCGTCCTTGCTTCTCCCCGCGTTTATATCCATGTGACGCGCCGTATCATCGCAGCGAAAAACGCCTGCGAACTCGCCTTTAAATGGAACAACAGCGCTGTTAAAAATGCTGTTGGATCTTAAAGTCAAATCCCTGGGTATAATCGGATTTTTTGTATACCGCCACATTATTTCCTTTTTAGGATTGCTTGAAGGCGGTCTGTCTTCCCAGGGAATATTAGGCAGACTGTTTCCGTTTACGATGATACTGCTCATAATTATTAATACTCGTTAGCGTCGGCGATTAAGTTGTTCCAGCTCTGTGAAACAGCTTCGATCAGCTGCGCCGGCTGTCCGTCATGGTACCAAATTTCCCATGCGATAGCTCCGCGGTTAAATCCGGGAATATGGAGGTGATATTTCCACTGCCATAATCTCTGGTCTCTGATTAATCCCATTGTTTCATCAACGGCTCTTCTGTCCCTGTAGTTGGGATATTCCGCAAGTCTCCAGTTTTCATCGACAGGAGTTACCCATGACTGAACTGCCCAAACAATTGCGTCAACCTGAGCGTCTGTGAATCCGCGCTGAGGAATTACCATTACGTTTTCATCGTTAAATACGACATAGTTTCTTACTCTTGGGCCTTTCGGAGGAAGTACCATTCCCCATTCATCTCTCATGTTGCGAAGATCGTTTGTCGCAAGATACTGCTGATCAATGCGCATGGCGACTCTTCCGTCATTGAATTCAGGAACATGCCAGTTCCACGGAACATTGTCTCCCTGCGGTTTTGGTTTCATGATGCCGGCATCTCTCCACTTCATGTATTCAGCGACAGCTTCAACGAACGCGGGTCTGTTTGTGGCATTAATAAATCTGCCGTTTCTGTCCCTGTCAACATACATTGCACCGTTACTGGAAACAAGAGCGTCAAGAATTTCTGTTGAAAGGTCTGCGGGCATCGCATATGTATCCATTATACCGTCGTTGTTTGTGTCTCTTGTAAGACGTCTTGCTGTTTCCAGGAATTTGTCCCATGTCCATGTTCCGGCTTTTTGTAAATCATAAAGCAGGTTGGGATCAAGGCCGGCTTCCCTGAAGAGCCTCTTGTTAAAGAACAAGACAGCGGCATGCTGGCTTCCGCCGTATCCGTCAGCGAAAGCATAGGTTTTGCCCTGAAAGGTAAATGCTGTAGTTACAGATCTGTTCCATTCAACAGGAGTAGTCGCGCTCCAGTTTACGGATCTGCGGGTGCTTACAGGATACAGAAGTCCCTGGCGATACAAAGCAAGAGCCCAGTCCGGTTGCAATAAAAATACTGTAGCGGCGGGTCTTCCTGCCATAATTGAAGTAGCTGCAACCTGGGCCATTTCATTCCAGCTTGCGACGTTTTTATTCTGCATTGTAAAGCCGTACTGACCTGTCAGCCTTCTGCGATAATCCAGCTGTTTGGTTTCATAATCATTTCTCGGCCTAAAAGAATTTACATCATAATCCGCCCACCAGTTACCAACTGTAATAGTCATTCCTTTAAGTGTATTTGCAACATTGGTTGGCGCTCTTGGAACCGGGACCTGCTGTGCAAATAACGGCGCTACGCTGAAAAGCAATACCGCAAGTATAAGACAACCGATCAAAATTTTCTTCTTTGTCATCTTTCTCCTCCATAATAAAATATATATTTCAAGCGTTCTGCCGCTATGCGGCTGCCGCAACGCGGCCACGCAATGAAACCATAATAAAACCCAATCAAGGCTTTAAAAGTTACATTTTGATACCTGTCTGGCTCAGGGACTCAACAAAGGCCTTTTGCGCTATTAAATATAAAATGATAAGCGGAGCAAGACATATCAGCATACCCGTCGCCATCATCGCCTGTACATAAGCTACCGGAGCCGTAGAAGCAACGCCGACGCCCGAAACAGAATTGATCGCCGACCAATACTGAATAATGCGGTCGGTTATGGAACCAAGATTCCTCGCGAGCATATCAAAATTTGTCAGGAACAATGTTGAAAATAAGGAATCCGTCCATTGCCATACAAAGGAGAACAAGAAACACGAAACAAGCATCGGGGTCGCGTCGGGGAGCATAATCCTGATAAATGTTTTGAATTTTCCGCATCCGTCAACCCATGCCGCTTCTTCAAGTTCTTTCGGCATTCCCCTGAAATACTGTCTTAACATAAATATATATAAACCGCTCTTTAGTCCCATGCCTGTAGCTGAAAGAAGCCAGAAACCATAAACGCTGTTTAACAGATTAACGGATTCGCCTGTAATTGCGCGGATTATGCCGAAGAAATCGAAGAAGTGGAAATTTAAATAAAGCGAAGCCATAATGGTTTGCGGCGGAACAACAATGATAAGCATTACGCAAAAGAACCAGAAATTTTTAAGCGGGAATTTGTAACGCGCGAATCCGTAAGCTGCAAGAGTACAGGCGGCGATTTGCAAAACGGAGCTAATCAAAACAATCAGCAATGTTTGAAAAAGCGATCCTATCTCGATACTTACGCCGAATAACCTTTGAATAAAAGCCCAAAGACCTCTCTCCCTTGAATCTGTATCATAAGCGTAATATTCTTCATCATAATCGTCATAATAGTAATCATCATAATAGTAATCGTCACTATAACTATCATCAACCGTGATGGTTTTTACTTTTTCTATAGACGGCCAAAATTTTAATACGTCCCGGCTTGCGGTAACTTTATAATTTTCGAATGTAAAATTGCGCGGAATACTTATTACGGTGCTGTCATACAGATCTTCTTCAGACATGAAGCTTACGCTTAATTTATCCAGCAAAGGCTGAAGAATAAGAAAGCATAATCCAAAAAGAAGAACCGTCCGGCAAATCTTATATATAATTTCCAGAGCCTTTTTCTTTTTGTGATAGTTACGGGATATTTTTCCCCAATTTGCCGTTCTTTCCTCGTCGTAAATAATATCACTCATAGTAGTACACCCTCCTGGAAATTATAGCCATCGCAATTCCAATAATTGAAATTACTGCCAGGAAGTAAACCCAGGCCATAGCGGTTCCAAAACCATAATCCATCATTCTCAACGTAGTCAGATTTATTTTTTCCATTACGCGGTTATCGGTTCTTATAAAATAATCAACAACGCTGTAAACAATATTAACAAGAATTAATGAGCTGACCATAGGAAATGTTATTTTCCAGAAACATTCCCAGCTTGTAGCGCCTTCAATCTTTGCGGCTTCAAACATGCTCGGTGGAATTGTCTGAAGAGCGGATAAAAAGATAATTATTTGAATACCGGAAGCCATCGCGATATCATAAATCTGATTAATAATCCTGAAAATATATTTCATAAAATCGCTCGTGGCGCCTTGTCCTTCCGCTACAAGAATATCCTCCAGCACTCTTGTAACCGAAGACTTCATCATATTGCTTTCTTTTATAATGTCCGACATGCTGTTTAATAGCGCGTTGTTTGTTTCAAGCCCAATCATAATGCCGGACGAAAGAATTACAGGTAAAAAGAAAATCGCGCGCACAAAACCCCTTGCTTTAAACTCCTGATTCAAAATAAGCGCGACAAATAAACTGAAAATAATAATCGCGGGAACAATCAGAAGCATGCGCCCGATTTCTTCCGTAAGGAATCTGTTAAACTGCTCATCTTCTGTCAGAACTTTTTTAAGATTCTTTAACCCGACAAAATCCATTGAAAAGCCCTGTTTTTCTATATCCATTTTTACATCGCTAAACACCATCTGCAAAGATTCAACAATCGGGAAGAACATAAAAGCCAGGAATCCAATAATGAAGGGCAGTAAGAATAAATAACCGGTTACCGCATTCTTTCCTTCGAGTGTTAATGTTATCTTTTTATCTTTCTTGATGAAATACATTATTCCCCCTACCTTGCCGGACCTTGTTTAACTATAATATAACTGTCCTTTGTGCCCGGCATGATTGTCTGTCCGTTATAATTGTATGGATTGCTGCTTGCGTTAACCACAACCTTCGTTCCGTCTTCATATTCAGTAACTGTTACATCCGGCGATAAAATTTCATGAGCCACAATCGCCTGCCTGTACAAATGCCTGAAATCCCTGTTGAATTTGTCGTAAAGGTCTTTTGCGTCTATTATCCACTTGTCGTATTCATTGGCGTAAAACTGCCTGAATTTCGTTTCCTGTAAAATCGATGTTTCTTCCTTTATAAAACTGAAATAGAGCCCTGCGCCGCTTTCGATTATCTTTAATAAATTTTTTGAATAATCCTCCGCGAGATTTATCGCTTTGCCTGTAAACGGCACAAGTCCGTGCAGAGCAATCTGGTAGAAAGGCACCGCCGTGTCAGTAATTCCAAAAAACTGATCTTTAATAATCATGTCGGTAACAATTGAAGCCCACGGCACAGAGAAATCAAAACCTATATTTATAAGCATTTTATTTCCGGACTGACTTAATTCCGTGAATTTTTCCTGACGCATTTTCTTTGACGCTTCGCGGCTTATGCGGCGTCTTTCATGATAATCACCCGCGAGTCTGGAACCCATGTTTTTAAACGCGATATTTTTTATTCCAAGCTGCGCCGCTTTATTCATAAAATTATCGATTAGCTTCATTGATATAACAGGGCGCGCAAGATAATTCAATTTGCCCCATTGTTTGCGTTCGCCGAACCAGACAAAACTATACGGATAACGCTGAACCCGCTCCCTGTTGACATAACGCGAGGCGTCACTGTAAAGATTAAATCCGCTTAATAATCCAACATCCCTCATGAACATAAAATCAACTTCGGGATAAACGTTAAAATTATTCCTCTCCGCCGCGTTTATAATCTGCCTGAAATTATTTCTGCTTCCAAGCGTATCTATTAATTTTAACTTTGTAGGCACCGTATGCTCTACGCTGCGGTTGAACCATCCGTTAAGTTTAACATGCACATCCTTCCATCCAAATTCGGCAAAATCGCCGATCATATCCGCCATTTCTTCGTAAGAGGTAAGCCTCAAGGGCAGATCAAAAGGAAGTCCAAGGCGATGCTGCGTTTTATTAACAGCGCCGATAAATTCTACCGCGACTGGAACAATGTCACCGCTTATCTTATTGCTTCCAAGACTTGGATATCTTTTTAAAAGCCATGAACGATATTCTTTCGCCATTCCCGTATAGCCGGGTTCAGCGCAGACAGTGTAACGCATGGTAATACTTTCATTAGCGGGAAGGTTATTTTCATAAAGATAAAAGTCGCGCTGACTTTTCTCTACGATATTCAATTTGGCAGAGTGAATTATATCAAAAATCGGATACACCCTGTTCCAGGAAGATCTAAGCTGCCCGGAAACATCAGCGCGGATACTTGCATAGGACGCGCCTTCTTCTATAACGCAGAAAAGCGCCGCGTTATTTTTATGAATCCCAAAAGCGGGGAACGGAGCCTTATCGTCTGTGATAATCGCGTTGCGCGGCTGGCTTGCTTCGTCAAAACCATAAACATTTACGCTGAACTGCTCCTGATTATCTTTTCCGTTATTAAAGTATATAAGCGAACCGCTTCCGTCCGGCACCAGCATATAACCTTCATCGCGCGTGCTGCCGGAGCCAAAAAACGGAAGCACTGTTAATTGCGTTACAGGATATTCGGAATTGTATCCGATTCTTTCAAACGGAATATTAACAACAAGAGACCTTCCATCCAGAATATAGCAGACGGTAATACTGTACACGGGATCTGCCTTTTTTGTTTTTTTCCCATAACGCTCATTATCTTCCACATAATCTTCGTATGTATAACCGGCTTCGTCAAAATAATTTTCAAGACCTTCCAAAAATTCCAGATTCTTGGTATCATACATTATATACATATTGACATTTTCAAGATCGGGATAATCAATCAGAAGCTGCTCTCTGTTGTCCTGTTCATACAAACTGTTAATATTGTAAAGGCGATAGTTGGCCAAAATTTCATTCTGTTGTCCCCATTCCAATAAATCCAGATAACTTCTCATTCTGTCTTCGGGTAACGCGGCCGGTATTTTAAAGGGACGCGGTATATCGCCGATTGTATAACTAACTTCTAAAGTGCTGCCTGAAACTTTAAAATCGTATGTTCCGCGTTTTATTCCATGTTCATGAGAAAACAAAGTCATGCCGATGCCGGATATATCTGCGTAATCCATGGCAATCTGGGATTTCATCATTTGTACTGTTATGGGATTCGCGAATGTATCGCTGTCAGGATCAGGCGGATTTGAACGCCACTGCGCGCCAGTTCCTTTATCGGTCAGAATAAACTCTGTTGTTTCAGGCATAAAAAGCAGCGATAAATATTCGTTCTCTATGGTTACATTTTCTCCGCTGCCTGTATATTCAAATAATTCCACAGATTTCGGTTTCTCAAGCGGCTGATAACAGGAAACGGCAAGGAATAATGTGAATAAAATAAAAATTATTATTGCAGATTTTTTCACCCAATCCTCCTACATCAACCTGAACATGATTTCTTTATACAGCGACACAAAGTACGCAATTGAATCGCTTATAAGACTGAAGAATATTACAAAGATGAACACAATCACGCCCATTCCGACAATTGTTAAAAAACTGGAAAAAATTGTTTTAACAAGACTATAATCGTGCACCATCATCATTGCCGCGAGTATCAGAATGCCTGTCCATATAGCGGCAAAACCGGCAAGCACCCAGTAAATAGCGCCTTCTTCAAATGTGATAAACTGGCTTAGCAATATCAGGATGACGTTGATCATTACATACGGAGTTAGCGCATAACAGATTGCCATATAAATTTCATGCATTCTGCCCTTTCCATCCATAAGCGTTGTAAGGCTCCAGTTTGCGAGAGTCCACAAACCAACGGGCAGCAAGATACGCATCGCTACAATTAATGAATTAAAATATTCCATGTTGACTTTAACAAACTGGAAATTTGACAATGTCATGCGGAGTATTTCTACAACAACCGCCGCAAAAATAATCACATTCGCGGCTCCGATTGAACCGCGTTTTTCATGCGTTAAATCCCAAAAACCGTCAAGCGGATGGGTACACACATAAAGAGCATATTTTAAAGTTTTTCCAAGGTGCTGCCACCATGTTTTCTGCAAGAGGTATTTCATGCTTCTTTAATCTCCTTGACAGTTTTAATGGAAATTTTAATTGCTGGAGGCAAGAGAATCAAAGCCCCGATAACAACAAGCATCCACCAGAGATTTTCTTCCATCCATATCTTCCGGTACAGTTGGAAAGCTTTTCCGTATCCTTCACGGTAATGTTTTAATTCGTAATATCTCATCGCCTTCTGATATTCACCCTGCCTGAGCGCCGCTCTGCCGATGCCAATGTACGCCAAATCGTAATTTCCATTCATCTTTAAAACTTCTTCCCATACTTCGGCGGACGATTCGTAACGGCCGGCTTTATATTCATCCAAAGCCAGGTTAATCATGATCCCGTACTCGGTAAGATCAAAACGCGTAAGCGCTCCGGTCGCGGCGTCAAGCGCGTACAAGGAAGAGCCCATTCTATCGAGAGCCATAGGCCTTGTAAAAGAACCTTCACGATTGCCGCGGCCTCCGAACGCATATAATAAATTTCCCTGAAAGTCGTACATGAATATGCGCCCGCGGTTACTGTCAAAGCAGGCATAAGAATCATTTTCAAAAGCTACTACGTCAATAAATTTTGAAGGACCGGTTATACCGCCGGCGTTACCTACGGCTAAATCGCCGATCGGTTTCTCGTAACCGTTTCGAATTAAAATATCCTGTCCCATCGCGTTAAGCCGCCGCACGGGATCTGTTTGTTCTGTGGCGTTTGTTACGTAAATAAAACCGTCTTTATCAAGAGTGACGTTACTGTACTCGGTAGGTATGAACAGCTGCATTCTGGATCTCTGCGCCTGCGTGGAAATCAGCTTCCAGATATAATCAACCATTTTTACTTTGACTTTGTTGGCTCCCATAAAGCCTGCGAATTCCCATTCATCTACATCCGGCGCTGTGCGGTTAAATTCCATCAGCCCTTTATTGATATTATCCGCCTGAATAAACACGCGATTCGCAAAATCTACAATTAATTTACTTGGTATAAATTCCGTAAACTCCTGAAGCTCTTCATCGTCCTCGGTAAAATTTCTAAGGCTGTCATCCTCGGGCTTATAAATTGCATAAATAAAATTCCAGTTGCTATCAAGAATTAACACGCGGTAATTGAATTTATCAGCGATGTATAAATCGCCGTTTCTGTTTTCAAAAATATCAGTAGGCCTGTTGAACTGCATATTTTTACTGTCGAATTGTTCGCCGTCTTCAATGTTCATGCCTCTTCTGAATTTCATCTCGTCTTCAGCTTTCAAGCCGGTAACAACAGCGGTAACTATATGACTGCCATCTTCCTGCACTTCAATCTTTACAATTCTGTTGTTTCCGGTATCGCATATATATATGCGGTTATCGCGGATATAAAGACCCTGCGGTTCCCTGAAATGCCCGACTCCAAGAGAGGTTCCAATAACATAATCGCTGACCCTGTATGCGTCAGGAGAAGCTACCTGTTCTTTCCAGAAATCATAATTGTAGGTATAGTTGGTAGGTTCGCCATGCAGCTGAAGAACAGAGAAAATTAACAGTAATAAAATAGTAAATATTTTAAATCTCATTCTTTTATCCCCGAACTTGCCATCGTTTGCAAAACATTGCTTTGGGCAAAAATAAACATTACAAGCGGAACGATCATTACAAAGAGCGTAACCGCAGCTCCAACGCCGGCGCGCGCGATACCGGCTGTAATAATCTGCCCAAGAGCATAGGGCAGCGTTTTTAACTGTTCAGAATAAATAAAGTTGGAAGCTCTCGCGTTCCAAAGGCTTTGTACCGAGAAGATCATAACGGTAAGCCATGCCGGTTTTATCATCGGCAGAACTATCCATATAAAAATCCGGAACTCCTTGGCGCCGTCAACTTTTGCCGCCTCAAGGAGAGTATCCGGTATGGTGTCAATAAACTGCTTTAAAAGGAAGAAACCCATCGGCATCGCAAAAGCAGGAACAATAATCGCAAGGTAGGTATCAACCCAGCCAAGCTGCGCCATTACAAGGTAGTTGGGAATAGCGGTAACATAGCCGGAGAACATAAGAGTGATTATTACGCCGTTAAAGAAAATCTTTGCGCCGGGGAATTTATATTTTGAAACGACAAACGCTCCCATTGACGCGACAATGATAAGACCGGCGGTTCCAATTACGGTAATAAAAACCGTATTGAATATGTAACGGGAAAAAGTAACCCATGATTTGCTCATGATAATGAACAAATCCTGAAAGTTGTTCATCGTGGGATTACGCACAAAAATATTCGGCGGGAACAGGAAAATCTCGTTCATTGGTTTGAACGCGTGGTTAATGGTAAACACGAGAGGAAACGCGAAGAATAATCCAAAAACAGCAAGAATAGAAATAATAAACGCATCGCCGCCGTAAGAGCGGTTAAGCCTTTTGCCGCCAATTAATTTCTTTACTTTTTTCATATCTGCCCCTTAAGTCCCTATCCGTTTAAGCATTTTTTGAATAGCGGCATTACATACAATCATTGTGAAGAAAAGAATCGTCGCTATTGCGGAGGCATAACCCATTTCGAAACGAATTGAACCGTAGTCTATCAAGTGGTTTACAACCGTATGAACTGCATAGTCCGTACTTGGGAAACCTGCAAGCGCAATTGTGACATCAGCCACCCCGAAAGACTGCGTGATTGCCATAACGGCGCCGAACATCAGCATCCCCTTCATGTTGGGCAGAGTGATGTACCAGAGTTCCTGCCAGCGGTTCGATATACCGTCAACCAGACCTGCTTCATACAAACTTGGATCGATTGTAGAAAGACCCGCGAGGAACGCAAGGAAGCCGGCGCCTAAACTCATCCAAAGGATAACAACAAGCATTACGGGCATCATATATTTTGGATCTGTCAGCCAGAGTATGGGCTGATCAAGGATGCCGAGATTCATAAGGGCGCCGTTTATATAACCGTAAGCGTCGCCCGAGAATATTAAAGCCCAAATCATGTAGACAGCCCCGGAAATTGAAGGCGCGTAAAAAACCAAAGTGACAAAAGCGCGGATATAACGCGGCAGTTCGTTGATGAACCACGCAAACAGGAAGGCCATTATATAGCCAATGGGCCCCGTAATTGCCGCCATGATAAACGTATTTTTCAAAGAAATTAAAAACACATCGTCAGCTAACAGAAGATTGATATAATTCTGAAGGCCGATAAATCTCGGCGGCTCAAGAATATTAAAATATGTAAAGCTGTAGAACACAGATATTACTACCGGAGCGACAAAGAAAAGAAGAAAAACTACCGCATAGGGCGCAAGAAAGAGATAGCAGATGCGGTGCCTGTAAATTTCTTTCGCGCGCGCTTCATCCCTTTCTCTGACTTTTCTGAAGTACTTGGTAAAACCCATTTTTCCCCCTATTCAAGACCAAATTCTTTTCGTTTCTTAATCAACTCATCGTTGATTGTGAGGGTGTAATCCAATAAGGTTTCCCGGGTATCCTGACCCTCGTTCAATATGCGGCGCGCCGCGTTTGTAATATGGCGGCTGATAAAATAACCGCCCGGCACTTCGGGCACACCGACAGTCCACTGGCGCTGTTCATCAAGAACCGCCATTTGCTCGGAACCCCAGGCAAGCTGCCTGAAAGCGTCATAATTTGCTGTGGGATAACGCGCCGCGGCACCCATGATACTTTCGAGTTCGCGTCCAAACCGCAGCTGCGTATCCGCACTGATCCACCATCTTAAGAACTCCCATGCCAAATCCGGGCGCTTTGCCTTGGAAAAAATCATTGCGGCAAGAGTTCCTGTGGAAACAGAACGGTTGATTGTGCCGTCAGGTTTTTTAAGACCCGGCATTCTCGCAAAACCCCAAAGGCCGCGAAGCTCGGGCGCGAAAACTTCCAGGGTGTTAAAGTTGGTGTAATCCGCAAAAGCAAGCGGCATTTCGCCTGTGCGGAAGCGGTTTACAAAATCGTAAACAACCGGCACTTTATAGTGCGTGAAAAATTTTGTATAGACATCAAACGCTTCAATGGCGATTTCGCTGTCTAAAAGCGTACGGGAGCCTTCATCGTTATACATCTGACCGCCGCGCTGGAATAAATGCGCAAGGAAGTTTGAGAAATCGATGTTTGCCTGTACGTTAGTTGCAACAGAAGGAACGCCGACATTCATGTTGTTTTTCTGAATGATCGGCAGAATGTTAATTAAATCGTCCCATGTGTCCGGTATTTCGATATTGAGTTCTTCAAAAATATCTTTTCTGTAGAACATTACATGGAAATACTGCGTTTCCGGAAGGCCGTATACGCCGTCCAGATATTTAAACGGAACAATCACGCTGGGATGAAGCTCTTTAATAATGTCTTCATAACCCGGAAATTTTGAAATATCCACAACAGCTTTGCGGATAGCAAAGTTTATAGGATCAGTCTGCGGAACCGTAAGAGCCATGTCCGGCCCTGTGCCTGCTACAACCGCGGGCATAACAGCGTCCGGCGCGACAAGTTTTACGTTTACCCTTATTCCATTGGGCCTGTCCGGCGCTATGGTGTTTGGAGTAAATGTATCGTCTATCATTGCTTTAAGAATCGTGCTTTGATCGCGTCCTGCGAGTATCCAGACTTCAATAACATCTTCGCCTTTTTTATAAGCGTCTCCGATTTTATCGTAATCGACAAAGAAGGACGCGAAGAACGATTTAATTTCGTGCCATGCGCCGACAAAAAAGTTTTCATTTATTTTCGGCAGCTGGGAGCCTTCGGCGCTTATAACAATGTAGTCTATATCAAGCTGTGACTGGGAAAGAGCAAGTAAGCTGTCTCCGAGTGAGCTGATATTGGATTTGAAATTTACAAGCGTTCTTGGAATTTTATCAGGTCGCCTGACAAAGAGTTCCAACTGGCGCGCCAGAGTTAATGTAGCGGCTGCCTGCGCGCTGCGCTCGCCTGTGTAGCGGGTTAAATCGTCTACAAGTTTGTAAAGAATTTTGCTTTCCAGTTCCATTGCGGTAATTACTTCGGGATAAACAACATCAACGCGGTAGTCGCGGTAAATGTCCGGCTCGGGGCCCGTTAAAACAAGTATCTTGCGGTACACGGCGTTTAAACGGAAAACGCTTTCTTCCATTACACTTAACAGTTCACCCATACCGCCGAGCGTCGCCTGAACGCGGATTGTGTTGGTTCCCGCTTTCATCGGGAAATAGAAATCGCCGTCATCGTTGCCGAGAGTAGTAAGGAACCATTTGTTATTATATTTAAACGGAACTGACGCAAGTTCCTGACACGGAATTTCTCCGTTAATCATTATTGAACGATTCGAAACATAGCCGCGGTTATAATTTTGTCTTCCTTTAATTGAAATGCGGTACATTCCGTCTTCGGGCACGTCAAATTCCCATTCTATCCATTGCCCGGAAACGCGCCAGCTCTGTCCGCCGATCATGTTGAGGCGAATCCTCGCGACACTTGCAGGTTCTGTAGCGCCGGAAGAACGATCATAAACCGGATACAACGAAGGATCGGAACGGCGCGCGGCTTTTTCACCTTGAACCTTTAGTACATAATTTGTGCGGTTATTTTTATACTGGCTTGTGTTTATTGAAGCGATATAATCGCGGTAGCTTTTTGTTTCGGCAGGAGCAATTAACGAGAGCGACCGGATGGCCACAGGCTCATTAATACCTCTGAGTCTGATTGTGTTTCGTCCCTGCTCAAAATAGAAATGATAAGGATCGGTAACATACCCTGTGGTATCATTGAACCACGAAGATTCCCAGTGCGGCTTTTCTACCTGCGAGGCGCGGATTTCGTTGCCCTGATTGTCAAAACGGCTGTTGCTGCCGTCGCTCCAGACGCGCTGAAAAGTAAGCCTGTCCGCGCCGAGGAAAGGTATTTCTCCGTTTATGTAGAGAGCGCGTTCAATCGCAATTCCGCGTGAAGGGAGCGGAAAATAATCCATGTGTATAAAATAAAAACCGGCCTTTTCAACATTCAGCGTATATTCCAGATAACTTACTTCATCAGCACGGACAACATCTAAATTATTAATATTATCAACAGGGATTCCTCTTTCGGACCACTCGCGGACAATTTCCTGGAAACTGACGACAGAAGCACCTTCCGCAGAACTCCATGAAAAGATATCGATTGGAATATCTTTCTGCCCAAGAGGCGCGCCTGCATACTGTTCCATATAGCGGGTGTATGTATTTGTTCGTCCTGTGCTTGCTCCGCTTAAATCATACCCGGCATATTTCTCGGTAAATTCCTGTTCCGATCCGTCCGCGGCGATAAAAATAACCGCAATTAAAAGAATGACAGCCGCGGCGATTATCCAGCCCTTAAATTTCATCAAAATTTCAATCATGTTTTTGACAGCCTCTATTCATGAAATTATCCTATCTGACAGCGTTTATCATCATCCTGATAAGCGCTTCGCTATCCTGAGAATTCGGTCTTCCTGTTCTTCGATCAAACAAACCGAATCTTTCTCCGTTTCCGCTTGCCAAACCATTGTCCCAATACATCGGAACAAGTCCGTATTTTTTAGCTGTGGCAAACACATGCGGAATATAATCAAATCTGCTTTGGCGCGCCTGAGCTTGTCTTGCCTGATCATCAGGATGCAGCTGCAACACTGCGCCGCATTCACCGATGATTACCGGAATGTTTCTATCTATATAGCGCTCTTTAAAAGGCGCAAAATCACTGTCTACTTTTTGTTTTTCTGCAGGCGTTCCCCATGCAGCGCGGCTGCCCTGAATTGCGAATTGATAAGGATCGTAATAATGGAAACTAACAATTAATTTATCCGGAGACGAATCCGTCGGCAGCGTAAAACCGGGAGAAAGAGCCTGCCTGTTATCATTGCAATAAGCGCCGACCATTAAAAAACGGGAGACATTGTTTCCGCCTGACGCGCGGACAACATCAACAAACAACTGATTCCATCTGTTCAGGACAATAAATTGGCCAGGGTCGGTGCATGTCTGCCAATTACCATCGTGTAATTCATTGAAAGATTCAAAAATAAGCCAGTCGCCGTAATTTTTAAAATACGCGGCTATCTGAGCCCAAACGCGCATAAATTGCGATGTGATTTGATTATTCGCCTCGCGGTTTCTGCTCGCTCTGCCGATCGAAAGCCAGCCCAAATCTTTGCCGCCGCTTTCCGTTGCGCCGTCGTGATGCAGGTTAATAATTACTTTCAAACCCGCCTTACGCGCCATTTCTACAACTTCGCCGACACGATCCATGCGGAATGATGCAATGCGATGATCAGGCGCTCTGCCAATATAGCCCGTCCATGTTACAGGAATACGGATAATATCAAAACCGGCGGATTTTACGCCGTTCAATATTTCCTGATTTACCCCTGGATTACCCCATGTTGTTTCGCCGCCGATACCGCTGCTGTGAGAATCAAGAGTGTTCCCTAAGCTCCAGCCGGAAAAAATGCGTTCATCCCTTAAATAATTCAGAGCCGTTTTGCCGCTGACGGGTTCGAGCGGATAATCTCTGACAGCATAAGGATTGGCAGGAGTATAATTTACATCAAGGGAATATGTCCCGGAAGCGGTTGTCGCGGAAGAAGAACCGCACGCAGTCAACAGGAGAATAAAAATTGCACATATGACAAAGAATGCCTTTCTAACGATCACCCTATATCTCCTTGCTAACTGCGCGTCACGATCATTTTTTAGTTATGAATTTTGAAACCCCAGAATTTTACCGCGAAAGGATTATTGTTGGGATCTTTTCTCCAGCTTTCATGGGTCTGCCATTCAACGCCGGTTGCCAGTTCCTGATTCTTTCTTACAGGTGTTCCCCAACTGGGCTGCATAAAATAAGCCATGGGAACTTCAACGAGTAAAGGCTGTCCAGGTTCGGTAGTAAAGCGATATTCAAAATAGGCGAAATCTCTTACATTGCTGGTTTTGAATTTTATTGAGTATGATTTACCGTCGCCAAGAACCCAGAATGAAACCATTTTTGCGGTTTTATAAAGCTCATTTGTCGCTTCGTCCGCATTAAGACCCCAGCCGGCAAAACCGTACTGGAATTTTGTGGTTACGTTACCGGTAATGTAATGAACCAGTGTTTTTACACCGTCAATTTCTTCTTCAACGCTTCTGATTGCAGCAGTGGATGACCCCTTATCGTTTTCATCGTTGTAAACCATCCATTCGCCCGTAGCAAGAACACCAGCTCCTACCCCGCCGCCGCCGCCGCCTGTAGTACCGCATGACAAAATTACCGCGCAAAGCGCTCCGCAAAGGATTAAAACCAATGCTTTTTGCATGTTTTTCATAAAAACTCCCCCAATTAAATAAAAAGATTTGGTATTGTCCTGAATTTTTAATGGTTAAGAACAATCCAGTAAAAATATAATACCTTTATAATACGATACCGTCAACAATAATTTATGCTGAAAGATTATTTTTTAAGGTTTCCGCGTTTAACAGGCTTAAAAACTGCGGATATGTCACCGCTGCGCTTTCGGCGGTTGTAATATCGACCGGAATGGGGCTGCCAAGAGCCGCTGAAGCAAGAGCCATAACAATTCTATGGTCGTTATGACCGTTAATTACAGGAATAGAGCTGTTATCATGTTGTTTGAGCGGAAATAAAGCGCCTTTTCCGTGAATAATAAGCCCGTCCGGTAACTCTGTACAACAAACGCCAAGCTTTGCAAGCTCCTGCGCCATAACAACAATACGATCTGTCTCTTTGATACGCGCGTGAGCGACATTAACAAGCGCAGTGTCTCCTTCGGCAAAAGCGGCAACCGCGGCTGCCGCCGGAAGAAGATCGGGCGTTTCATTCAGATCGAAAGTGCCTCCGCGGAGACTGTCTTTCCGTGATACAGTGAGCGTCCACTTTTTATCATTGTTTTCTTCATGCTGCTGCCACAGGACATCGCACCCCATCTTTTTTAACATCTCAAAAAAGTATTTATCACCCTGAGAGTCATTTGGATCGAGACCAAGCAATGTTACCTGCCCTCCGGAAATCACCGCTGCGGCAGCCGGGAAAGCCGCCGAGGAAAAATCCGCGGGAACGGAGCAGTTTAACGGTTTCCACGACGAACCGCCGGGGATTTTAAAGTATGAGTAATCCTTAGCGACTTCAAAAGAGACGCTTCGATTTCCGGCATCCGTGTTATCCGGCGTTAAAAACTTTCTCAAGTAAGAAAGAGTCATATCGATATATGGTTTCTCGTTAAGAAGCGGAACATCAATTTCTGTAACACCTGCGGGAGCAAGCGGAGAGGCAATCAAAAGCGCCGATAAATATTGACTTGTCGGACAGGATAGGCTTACTCTGCCGCCTTTGTACGGGCCCTTTATTGATATAGGAGCGCATCCATTGCTGCTCCGCACCTGGATTCCAAGCCCGGTCAAAGCGTCAAGAAGAGGAGCGGCGCTGCGTTTTTGTATTGATTCATCGCCGGTAAATTCGATCCACTCGTCTTGAAGACCGGCAACAGCCAGTGCGAGGTAGAGCGTTGTGCCGGAATTACCCACGTTGATTGAAGCAGAACGATTTATTTTTCTCTTGAAGGCATTATTACCGGCAATTTTTAAATTACGAAGATCTTCATTTAAAAGTGAGGAGTGAGAAGTGAGGAGTGATGTCTTTTCATTATGCTCGCTCGTCACTCCGCACTCCTCACTCCTCACTCCTAACTCCCCACTACTCGCTGCTATCTCTGCGCCGAAGGCTTTGCATGCTTCGATGCAGGAGCGGGTATCCAGTGAATCAAGAGGGTCTTTAATAACAGATTCGCCGTCCGCGAGAGACGCGATCAACAGCTGCCTTATGGTATGAGACTTGGAAGCGGGGATTTTTACAGTTCCGTTGAATTGATGCGGAGTGATGCGTGCGGTCATGGAGTCAGTATATCAAATTTTTTATTCGTTGATAACCTTTAAAATAAAACGAAGCATATCGGAATGAAATAATAAGAGACGGCGATCTTCATTCGGGAATGTGCCGTTAGGAATATTTTCCGATTTTACGGCATTTAAAAAGACCCGCGCATCTTCTGCAGTTTTAAAAATTATCATACTTGCCGCTTCATCCATACCGGGCACAGTGAGAAATTCTACTTCGGGCATGGTAAGCGTATGCAGCTGCTGATGCCGTTCAACAAGCGCAAATAAAAAATACGGAAATATATCTTCAGGTTCTTCCGCAAATAAATCCGGGATTGCCGTTAAGCATATAAGAATTAAAATTATCACTGTCTTTTTATTTTTTTTAAGGATCATTTTTACTCCCATTCTGATTAATTAAAATGTCAATTTTTCAAACTATTATTTCCAGTCTTTTTTTCGTATTCAAGCAGCTTTTGCATCTGATCAAGGATGAAATCCTGAAAATAAGGGTTTAATTGCTTGAATATTTTCACAGTATCAACGATTTTAAAGTCCGGAGTAACATCTTTTTCGAACATTTCTCCTTCTCCGGTACGCAGCCACGCTTCATTCACCCCAAATGCGGTAACAATGAGCTTGATATGCCGGTCTAGGACTTTTTTTTTGCCTAATTCTGTCAATGTTTGGAAAGAAGTTGAGACACATATCTTCTGAGCAAATTCTTTCTGCGTTAAATTCAGGCTTTTTCTGAGAATTTTTACTCGCTGATTAATACTCGCGTTTTTTGCGAAAGCCTGTTTCTTCATTTGTTTAAAGCATAACAGAAAAATAAAAGATTTTGGATATTTACCGAATTTTTTAATATATTTTATAATATTACTATTGACTAGTATAGATATTATATAGTAATATTAAAAATCTTTAGAGTTATATGAGAGAACTGTAAAAGAGGCAAATGATAAAAACAGAACGGCTAATAAAAAATTTCTCATCAGGGCTTAAAAAGCTAAGTAAGGAAGAGGCGGTGGTGATTGGGCAGGAAGCGGTCAACACCATATCCTAATACAAATAGGAGATGATGCATATATACAAATGGTCAAACATTAGAGCAATTGGGAATTACTACCGAAAATGATCTTTATTCAAAAATGCCAAAATATAATATCACTGGTTCTACAACCACAATAGCATTTGACAAATTTTTGGATGTTTTTTTGGATGGTTCAGAAATCTAAATAAATTATTAATATCTTCGAGAGAAGATAGCCACTGGATGAGGGAGGCGTTGTACCCCCATCTCCCGAACCCGGTTTTGCTTTTGCAAGGCCGGGGATTTTTTTTAAACAAGTGTATTTACCTTCACCTTAGCTATTTTTAACATGCCAGCTATTTTCGCTTTTAATCCTGACCTGCGTATATTTCATCCCATTTGCGTTGTATCGCGGCGGCTGTTTCCTGCGCGGAGCGGGAGCCGTTGAAAAAATTGCGCAGTTCTTCCAGAAAAACTGCTTCGTATTGTTCCGCGCCGGGTTTTCCGGTGAAGCCTTCGACAATCTGAGAAGATTCAAAAATATCCCAGGCTTTGGTATAAATTGGATCGTCTCTTACAAAATCGCCGGGAATTATGTCCGACCTTACGCCGGGAACAGCTTTTAATTCTGCGCACAAAAGAGAACTTTTTTCCGCCAGAAAAACAAGAAAATCCCACGCTTCTTCTATATGTTCGCTGGATGAATTTATTCCTATGTAAATCGATGAAAGATTGATGCTGTACTTTCCTCCTGCTCCGGTGCCAGGGATGGTTGTTACTCCGAAGGCGTTTTCTCCCATTTTTTCTTTTAAGTACGGAATCGCGCTGACGGACGCGACCATCATCGCTGTCTTTCCCTGCGCAAATTGTTCAACGCGCTTTTCGCCTGTTGTTTCAAAAATTCCCGCCGCCAGTGATCCGTCGCGGTAAAGGCCGCCAAGAAATGTAATGTCGTTGATTATCGCTCTTGTATTGATTATCAGGCTGCCTTCTTCTGACCAAAAATTATTACCGTTTGCCCATATCCACGAAAATATATCTCTTGACAGCGCAAGCTTGTCATCCGGGCTCAGGCTTATCGCGGCGCCCGCGGCGTTAAAATCTCCGCCCGCGACTTTTTTCGCGTAAGCGGCAAATTCATCTCTGGTTTTCGGCGGGTGATCAAAACCTGCGGCGGTTAAAATATTAATATTATAGAAAAGCAGATTCATGTTGGAAATCAGCGGGATCGCCAGCTGCACAGTGCCGGATTCATAATTTGTTAAAGAGTTAAGTTCCAGAAGAGAGCCTGCGGCGGCTAGAGCGTTATATTCGCCTTCATTTAAAATAAAAACATCCGGCTCTGCAGGAAAGGCATTATACGCAACCCTGACCAGAATATTGGGAGCTTTTTCTTCAAATTCAATGAGCAGGCTGTTCATCAGTTCATTGCCGAATATTTCTTCGTACTTGGAAGAAAGATACAAACTAACCTGATTGGAACCGGATTCAATTTTATTAAACAGTAAAAAAACAACAGGCGTAATAATCAAAATCGCCAGAGCAATTAAAATGAAAATATCTATCCTGTTTACCCGCCCGGCGCCGGAACCGGCATTATGCTGGTCAGGGTGTATCGACTTTTTTCGATTTTTAAGGTACATCTTAAGCATGCTGGCTTTTTCAAGAAGGCTCATTTACGCACTCTCCAATAAAATCTGGCAAAGAAATCCAGAAGACGCTCCCGAAGGAAAATTGATCGTCAATTTTACCAAATCAAAGAAATCTCCCTTTAATATTAAATCAGAATCTTCATATAATGCCAATCAGTCAAACGGCTCGCTTGAACTGGGTTTAAAAAAAACCAATTGTATAGCCTGGGTGGATATGCCGGATTATGAATATCAGGATCACATAATAGAAGCGAAATTCCGCCTTAAAAATCTTGACAGTTATGCCGCAGCCGGAATAATTTTCCGCATTATGGACGAAAGTTCATATTACATGGCGCTTGTATCCAGCAAGGGATATTTTCGTCTGGACGTTATAAAAGACAGCGCGCCTAAAACTCTTATCGCATGGACAGAAATATCCGATTTTAACGGCGTCAATATCAGCATGAATATAATAACTTACGGCACTAACTTAATTTTTATTGTTAACGATAAATGGCTGGGAGAAACCAACGACAATGCTGCTGTCTACGGCACCGTAGGATTCGCGCTGGCATCGTACACGGAGAACGATGAAAATGTTTCATTGGATAACAATGAAGAAAACACGGATGAAAACAAAGAACAGGGAACAGACGATCAATACATCTGCAAAGCAATGCTTGATTATATTTCAATAGATACGCGGCTTAAGTCGATAGAAGAAAGTTTTAACAAGTGGACAAATGAATCAAACATCAACGCGGAAGGCCGTTTGCGTCTGGCGGAAACATTCGCAGTCATGGATGAGCCTTTAAAAGCCATGGATCAGATTACAAAAGCGTGGAAGCGAAGAGATGAAGTTATCAGCACTGTGTCTGTAACGTCAGGGATACGAACCAAAAGAGAGCTTCTTCTCGCGGCGCGGTTGTCCTTTCGCACAGGCAGATACGGCGAGGCTGATGAATTTTTAGATTTAATTCTGGATCAATGGCCGGATTCGGCAGAGGGTAAATTCGCGTTTACAGAAAAATTAAAAGTACTGAACGAATTGAATAAGTTTGCTGAAATAAATAAATTTGTAATAAATAATCCGTTTAAGTTCAATAAGGATATTAATTATTATACAGTGCTTGGACGGTGTCACTGGGAATTAAAAAATTATACCGAATCCGCCGAAGCGTGGGACAACGCTTTTGAAATGAATAAAGAAAACGGCGTCTACGCGGTAAATGCAGCTAACGCGCATGAGTCGGCTGGAAAGAAAAAAAACGCTTTGCTTCGTTATATCGCGGCCGGGAAAATTTTTCTTAATCAAGATAACATGCCGGAACTTGCCGCGCTGATACCGAAACTGTCCGCGCTTGGAAGCAGAAACTGGGAAGCCCGCTCGCTTGCCGGGAAATGGGCTTTCAGCATTGAAGAATATAAAAAGTGCGCGAAAGAATTTGAGGCTGCGGAAAAATTAAGGTGCGCTTTAAAGCCGAGACCAAAAGCAGACCCGGCGATTTATTATTTGTCGGGGCTGGTTTTTTACATTAACGGAAAATATAAATCGGCTGTTAAACTGCTGGAAAAAGCCGTAAAACTTGCCCCGGACTACGAGCTTTTCCGCACAAAACTTGAAGAAATAAAACAAGCGGACGATGCATAGACCAATGCGGATTATTACCTGGAAACAATTTCTTCAAAACGGCTTATCATTAAACGGAAAACTTTCTTCCATGACTGTCGGCATATTTGACGGAGTGCATCGCGGGCATCAGCGCCTGCTGGATAGAATTGTTTCGCATAACGCCGGTTATGTTCCGGTTGTTGTCACTTTTAAAGAAAACCATAAGATAGTTAGGAGTGTGGAGTGTGGAGTTAGGAGTGATGTCACTGATATTCAAAGTTTTGAGGATAGGCTTGCGATGTTTGAGAAACTGGGAATTCAAATAACGATTATTATTGAATTTTCTGAAGAGTTTAAACATATGCCGGGGATTGAGTTTTTGGAAATTTTATTGAAACACGGAGGCGTTGGTTTCTTTGCGGTTGGCAGTAATTTCCGCTGCGGCTATCAACTGGACACGGACGCGAAAGCGATACAAAGTTTTTTCGCTTCCCGCGGAATAGCCGCAGAAATTATTCCTGAAGTGTGCTATCCAACAGGCAATCATGAAGAATCTTTGCCAATCAGCTCAAGCCGTATCCGCGCTGCAATCGGAGCGGGGAATCTTCCGCTGGCAGAAGATATGCTCGGGCACTGCCAGTTTTAATGTTATAACACGCAAATTTCAATCATATATTTTTATATTGACCAGAGCGAAAAATAAAGATAGCTTAAAATAATCGCTATTATTAGGAGGAATGCATGCTTGATAATTTATTAAGCGCGCATAAAAGCGCATTTAAGGATTATACAGAACTGCGGGCTCAGATTAATTCAACAAGACAGGTCACCTTTCTTGCCGGAAACATGGTCGCGAACGCGCAAACAAGCGAAGGCGGCGTGTCGGCACGCGTGTACAAAGGCGGCACTTACGGATTTGCTTCCGGGGCTGAGTATTCCAATGAGAGCATAAAAAATGTGCTCGCGGCGGCGGCGAACAACGCTGCGTTTATGGACAAGCACGTTAATAAAAATCTGCCTGCGCTTCCTCATGTACAAGGCGGTAAGGTTGAACCAAAAATAAAACCTGAAAGCAACACGCCGCAAAGCGCGTTGATTAATTTTACAAAAGCGCTGGACAGTATAATTACAGACAAGTACAAAAAACTTTCAAGCAGGACAGTTGTAGCAAATTGCCTTGACATAGAAAAAATCCTCGCGGTCAGCGACGGCGCGGACAGTCATTTTTACCAGCCGCGAAGTTCAGTTTATGTGTTCATGACAGCCGAAACAAACGACGGCATTCCCGTTGATCTTATGCAGTCATTTTGCAAGTTTGGTCATTTTGATACTGTCTTCTCTGACATCTCTTCTCTCTCTGAAGAACTTGATACTCTTTACGAAATGCTTATGCAAAAACGCGAAGGAATTTATTCCAGCGCAGGATTGCGCAAGTGTGTTTTACATCCCGACCTTGCGGGAATGCTCGCGCATGAAGCTGTCGGTCACACTGTAGAAGCTGATCTTGTTTTAGGCGGCTCTGTCGCGGCGCACAATCTTGGCAAACAGGTAGCAAGCGAATTAATCACAATGGTAGATTTCGCGCACACAGCTCTTGGGAAACCCTGCCCGCTTCCGGTTTATGTTGATGACGAAGGCACAATCGCGGAAGACGCGGTATTGATCGAAAACGGAATCTTAAAAGGTTTTATGCATTCAAAGGAAAGCGCCCAGCATTTCGGCGCAAAACCGCAGGGAAACGCGCGCGCGTTTAAATTTTCCGATGAGCCGTTAATCCGCATGCGCAATACGGCGATTCTTCCCGGCAAGAGCAAACTCTACGAAATGATCGCAAGCATAGACGACGGTTACTATCTTGTTAAAACCGGCAACGGCCAGGCAGACACAACAGGCGAGTTCATGTTCTCTGTCGAGCTTGGTTACGAAATCAAGAACGGCAAAATCGGCAAGGCGTTACGCGAAACAACAATTTCGGGCGTCGCCTTTGAAATGCTCAAAACAGTAGACATGATTTCTGACGACATGCACTGGGAGTCAAGCGGTTTCTGCGGCAAAAAGCAGCCGATGACCGTAGGCATGGGCGGCCCTGCCATCCGCTGCGACGTCAATATAGGAGGCAGATAATGAAATACACTGAAGCATCACGATACGCTCTCAACGCGCTAAAAAAAGCCGGAGCGGATAAAGCCGCCTGCAAAGTAAGCAGCGGACGCAAAGACGAACTCAATGTGGAAGCGAATAAATTTTCATTAATGCGAACTCTTTTTAACGATGAGCTGACCCTTAAAGCGCTCAAGGATAACAAAAAGGGAGTGACAAGAATTAACAAGCTGGATAAAAAGTCGATAGACAAGGCGGTTGAAGACTGCATGGCGCTTGTTTCGTCGGCCTTGCCGGACGAAGCCGAAGACATCGCGGAAAAAATTGAGAATAAAACTTTTGACCAAAGCACAGGCGGCTGCGACATGGACTTGCTTTTTTCCAGAACCAAAGATTATATCGAGCAGGTTAAAGACGAACACCCGAAAATTGTACTGGAGAGCATGTCAACAGATTTTAATTCATCGAAAACAATTTATATAAATTCAAACGGCGCCGAGTTTAACACGAACACGGAATATTACATGATTGGAACAATGTTCTCCGCAAAGGACGGTGAAAAATCATCGTCGTTTAATAATTTCGGCGCATGTCTTTCTTCGCTTAAAGTTCCGTTTATCGACATCGACATGCACCGCGCACTGCTTTCAGAATCGGAACAGTCTTTGTATCCGCGCATGGTAGAAGAAAAATTTACAGGAAAAGTAATCGTAACGCCCGCGTGTAACGATATGCTATGGCAGACGATCATTGACTGCTTTCTTTCAGAGCGATCTTTGATCGAGGGGACAAGCCGCTGGAAAGACGCACTCGGCGCAAAAGTCGCCGACTCGAAGCTTTCATTACGCGCAGTTCCGCATCACCCTGACATTGTCGCAGGCGAGCGGTTTACATCAGACGGTTATGAAAGCAAAAACTTCGATTTCATTCATGAAGGAGTGTTAAAATCTTTCGCGCTCTCACTCTACGGCTCCAAAAAAACAGGAAAGCCGCGCGCGTTAAATTCCAATTCATGGATTTCAGAAATACCAGCGGGCAGTACCCCTCTTCAAGAAATGATCAAAGGAATAGACCGCGGAATTTTACTCAACCGTTTTTCCGGCGCATCTCCCGGCCCCAGCGGAGACGTTTCCGGAGTCGCAAAAAACAGCTTCCTGATTGAAAAAGGCGCAATCGCCGGCGCATTAAAAGAGACAATGGTTTCATTCAACATTGTTGACGCACTACAAAAAATCGATATATCCAAAGAGCGGTGCCTGAACGGTTTTTCAATCATACCGTGGTGCTGCATTGACGGCGTTACAATTTCGGGAGCTGCGTAGGCGGGACCATGACGCAAAAACGGTGACAGTCACCCTTTTTTAATGTTATAATTGGTCATTACTCAAAGGAGCAAGTATGGACAAAGAAACTGAACAAATGTTAAAAAACACAGCAAAAGAAATCCGAAAAATGACAATCGAAGAAATCGGTAACCTGGGAACAGGTCATATCGGAGGAGCCATGTCTATCGTAGACCTTTTGGCTCTTTTATATTTTCACCGCATGAAGATTGATCCGAAAAATCCGCGCTGGGAAGATCGCGATCAGCTTGTGGTGAGTAAGGGTCACTCAGGCCCCGCAGTTTACGCGACACTGGCTCTCAAGGGATTTTTCCCGAAGGACTGGCTCACCACTCTTAACAAAGGCGGAACAAGTCTTCCAAGCCACTGCGACCGCAACAAAACCCCCGGCATCGACATGACAACAGGTTCTCTTGGGCAGGGTTTTTCTGCCGCTATCGGCATCGCTCTTGGCTTAAAGATGGATAAAAAACCTCAGACAGTTTATACGATCATCGGCGACGGCGAGTCAAACGAAGGGCAGGTTTGGGAAGGCGCGCTTTTTGCCGGTTTCCAGAAACTGCCGAACCTGATCGCTTTTACAGATTACAACAAACAACAGCTTGACGGTTTTACAAAAGATATTCTTGACCTCGGCGACCTCGCAAAAAAGTGGGAACAGTTCGGCTGGTTTGTTCAGGAAGTTGACGGTCATGACATCGCCGCTTTAGACGCCGCGATTGAAAAGGCGCTCGCAGAAAAGGAAAGAGCTTCCATGATCGTTATGAACACAATCAAGGGAAAGGGCTGCAGCTTCGCAGAAGGCGTCGAGAAAAACCACAGCATGGCTTTCGACATGGAAAAAGCAAAAGAAGCCATCGCGGCGTTAGGTTAAACAGGGAAAGGAGATAAATTTATGGCAGATAAAGAAATGCGAATGGCTTACGTTGACACCGTTATGGAGTTAGCGGAAAAAAATAAAAATATTGTCGTCCTTGAAGCGGACTTAATGAGCTGTACCAACACGGGCGTTTTTAAAAAAGCGTATCCGGATCGATTTTTCAACTGCGGCATCGCGGAAGCGAATATGGTCGGCATCGCGGCAGGCTTAAGTACCCTTGGAAAAATTCCGTTCGCGTCAGGGTTCGGATGCTTTTCATCGAGGCGCGTTTATGATCAATTTTTCCTCTCGGCTAATTACGCGAAACTCAACGTTAAATTGATCGGCACAGACCCGGGCGTTACAGCGGCTTTCAACGGCGGCACGCATATGCCTTTTGAAGAACTAGCGTTAATGCGCGTTGTTCCAAAACTCACGATGATAGAACCATCGGATCCAATTTCGTGCGCGGCGTTCGTGCGCCTCATGGCGGAAGAATACGGCTGTCACTACCTGCGAATTCCGCGCAAAGCCGTGCCTCACCTTTACTCAGAAAACGAAAAATTTAAATTCGGGCAGGCGAAAGTTTTAAAGGAAGGCAAAGATGTTTGCTTTGTCGCGCTCGGCAGTTTGATGGTGAATCAGGCGCTGAAAGCCTGCGATGAACTTGCCAAAGACGGCATAAGCGCAGGCGTGCTTGACGTACTCACGTTAAAACCAATTGATAAAGACGCGATCCTTGAACAAGCCGGAAAAGTTCGAGCGATTGTCAGCGCGGAGAATGCCCAAATGATGAGCGGACTTGGAAGCGCAGTCGCGGAAATCCTCGCCGAAAACTGCTGCGGAAAAAACTGCTGCAAATTCGCGCGCATCGGCATCAACGACGAGTTCGGCGAAGTCGGCACGCAGGACTACCTTGTTGACCGCTTCGGCCTTGATGTTGGAAGTTTTGTAAAGAAGGCGAAAGCCCTGCTGGGATAAAATATTTTAAACTGCGAACAGCACGAACAATAGCCTGCGATTTTTCGCGAAGAGTCCCGTTCAAACGAGCGGGGCTTTTTTATTTCCCATACATCTGCGCGGGATTAATCAGGAGCAAATCTTTGCGCTGCTCCGCGTCTTTAACAAGCTGCGCAGAGAAACTTGATTTGGAAAATATTGCGTATCGTTTTTTTGAAAAACCCGGAAGCAATTCTGATTTTCGAACAAGGTCTTCAAAGACTTCACTTCCGGTGCGGGTGTTTCTCCATTTACATTCGCCGAAAAGAGCACAGACAGAGTTTGAGTTTTCATTCTGGTCTATGGCAATAATATCAATCTCTTCTTCTTTTTTTTCTTTTACGTTTGAACCCCACCACTTTCCAATTGTCATAAAATTGGTTTTTCCCAAAATTGATCTATTTCCGCCGTTCTCCTTCCAAAGAAATTGAATAGCGCATTCTTCAAAAACGGGTCCGATATACGTTTCAATTGCGCCGTTTAATTTATTAAAGATTTCTGCGCAAACCGTGTCTCCGTAACCCATGGAAATTCTGCTTAAATTCGGGCGCACAAATCTATACCAAAAACGAAACATAAAATCCGATAAAAGATAGATCGTTTTTCTTGAAGGTTTCGCTGAAACTTGTTTTCCGCTTTTATATTCTCCCGCAGGATTTTCCTTTCTTACAATACCAAGAGTAATTAAAGTTGACAGCATATTGCTGCATTGGCTTGTTTCGATTCCCGCCGCGGAAGCGATTTCATTCATTTTCGCCGCTCCTGACGCAATGGCTCCGATGATTGCATTATATGTCTGCGGCGCTTTTAATTCCTGTTTAAGCAGATTGGATGGCTCTTCAAAAAGCCGCCCTGAAGGATTAAAAAAAAGGTTCAGCGTGTTTTGCTGTACCGAAAGACTATTGTTAATTCGCGAAATATATTCCGGGATTCCGCCGCAAATTCCGTAAAGAGTGATTTTATCATTATCGTTAAAACCGGTAAGCATTTGAGCGCATTCATGGTAGCGAAAAGGTTCCACTTTAAATTGAGATGAACGCCGTCCGTAAAGAGGGCTTTTATATCCCAAAACCTGATTTTCGATAAATGACATAGAAGAGCCGCAGAGTATCAAAAAGAGACGTGAGTTTTTATGATATTTATCGATAAGCGTCTGCAGCAGGGAAGAGACCGCTCTGTCGCTTTCCGCAAGATACGGGTATTCATCAATAACAAAAATGAGCCTTTTTTTCATTGCCGCTTTAAAGCAATATTCAAAAGCGTCATTAAACGAGCTAAAATAGCTGATTGGCGCTTCCGAGGAAAGGACAGAATGTATCTGTATAGAGAGAAGCTCAAGATTTTCCTTTGGGGTGGTTTCCGCCGCGGTAAAACTGATTGCTTTCTTGTTTTCCTTGAACTTGTTTATAAGGGTCGTTTTCCCTACCCTGCGCCTGCCGTAAAATACCGCAAAATGGAAGTCATCTTCCCTGTAGTACTTTTCCATCTGTTCAAGCTCTCTTTCCCTGCCCGAAAACATTGCTAACCTCCTAATTACTAATTAACCAATTAGTAATCCTTTAATTAGTAATTATAAGGCAAAATATGAGTTTGTCAAGAAGAAAACTGACTTTATTGCCAAAGTATGCTATAATGGAATCGTGGTATTAAAAGGAGAATTCAAATGAAAAAAATCTTATTTTTCACAATGGTGTTATTACTAACCGCAAGCATTTTACCTGCGCAAAGCGGCAGATTGACAGTCTGGTCATTTACAGATGAGTTAGATTATATAATTAACAACTATTTTAAACATGATCGCCCCAATATTCAAATTAATTATTCTATGACGCCTACAGAACAATTCCCGTCAAGGCTGGATTCGGTTCTTGCATCGGGACGAGGAACGCCGGATGTATTCGCGCTGGAATCAGCCTTTGTCCGTAAATATGTCGAATCCGGGCATCTCTTAGATCTGACAGATATTTATGAAGCCAATAAATCAAAGCTTATTCCTTATACTGTCGAAGTAGGGACGTATAACGGCAGGGTTTATGCGTTATCATGGCAAGCGTGTCCCGGCGCGTTCTTCTACCGCAGAAGCCTTGCAAGGCAGTACCTCGGTACGGACGATCCTGCAAGAGTACAGGCATATTTTTCTGATTTAAATAAATTCATGGAAACCGCAAGACTAATAAAAGAAAAATCCAATAGCTCCTGTGTAGTTATTTCAAGCAGAGGCGACTTATACAATCCATTCATTTATGCCAGATCACAGCCATGGGTTGTAAATAATAAATTGGTTATAGATCCGGCAATAGAACGATATATGGATATTTCTAAGGAAATATATGACAACGGTTTAGACGGCCGTGTCGGTCAATGGTCGGAAGGATGGTTTGCAGGAATGTCAGGAGAGCTTAGAAATAATAGAGGGCAGAGACTGCAGGTATTCGGTTATTTCCTTCCAACATGGGGTCTTCATTATGTGCTAAAACTTAATGCACCGGACACATCCGGTGACTGGGCGATGATCCAGGGACCTATTCCATACCGCTGGGGCGGCACATGGTTAGCCGCATGGAAAGATACGTCAAATCCGGCTGCAGCCAGAGAATTAATCCGCTATATTACAACAGATGAGAATTTCCAGGAAAGATACGCGCTTGATACAGGAGACATGATCAGTAACACAACAGTTATTAACAAGATTAAAAACAGCTTTAGAGAGCCGTTCCTCGGCGGTCAAAATCACTATGCCGTATTTGCAGAGATGGCGCAAAATGTTAACGGCAGAACGATCCAGGCAACAGATGATATTATTTTTTCTTTATTCAATGAGGCTTTAGATTCTTACGTAAACGGATACATGACAAAACAACAGGCTTTGCAGGATTTTAGAAACAATGTTCTAAGACAATTGCGGATAAATTATTAATATCAAAAAAGGCAGTTAACAAATTGTTAGCTGCTTTTTTTAATATCCTATTTTAGCTCGTTATAAAAATCTATAACTGCTGAAAGATTTTCTCTAAAATTACCCGGTGCGAATCTTTTTTCAAATAAAGCGGTTCCTATTGTAAATGCCCATGGCGCAATATTAAACACGGTATTAATTTGCTTAAAAGTATAAATACCGCCTGATATGCTTGTTCTTGCTTTTTCGCTGCTTATTTCCTTTATAAAATTACGCGCTAATTCCTCAGCGTTTCCTGTATAGCGGTACGCAAGAAGATCGAAACCCGAGATTCCTTTGTTTAAAAGGTCTTTTGCTTCATTAATAATTTCTTCGGGGCTTCCTTCAAGGATACTGGGATTTTCGCTGACTTTACCTGCAAATGGTTTATATGGAATGTTTTTCTTATTCAAAAATTCATGAATAGACGGGTAATACACAGTTCCCATAACTTGATCAATTCCATATTTAGCTGCAGCCTTTACAGCATCAAGAGAGAAAGATTCATCATAACTTACAATTTCAAGAAAAGCTGTTTTCCCTTTTTCTTTTATTGTTCTAATAAGTAATGACATATCATCATTGGTGATTCCTGTATTTTTAAAACCCCAATTTTTTATTTCTAAATCGCACGCTGACAAAAATACATCACGGGCATTGTGTACAGTAACATCGTTATGGGTTAACATTACAATAATTTCAGGCGGGAGCTTTGCCGGATGCTCAGACTTATTATTCATTTTATCCTTTTAATTAATTAGTTCGCGGTAATCGAAAACCTTATAATTATTTACGTTAATATAATCGTCTGTTAGATCATATAAAACCTGATAAAAATTTGCAACAATCTTTTCCGATTTTATTAATTGATCGTTCTCTGTTATTTCTTCGTGTATTTCATTATACTGATAAACCTTATCGTCCTTTTTAATAAAACAATGATTCTTTTCTATGATGCTGATAATTTTCTTCGTCTTTTCAACAGATAATATCTGCCCTTCCAAATGCTTATCCGCAAACCATATTTTTAGCTGAATGGGATAATCATAAACATTTTTAATTTTTAAATCAATAAAATTATAAAGCACAGTCGCGCCGCTTCTGGAAGATATATTATCTTTTGATGAAGGATTAACGTCTATAGTGTGCGGATGTCTTTCCAGTATTTTTACAGGCGCATGCAAAAACATCCAATAAAGAAATGTTGATAATTGACATAAACCTCCTCCTACTCCTTTTACCACATTGATATTCGAGTATACCCTTCCATCTACATAACCATTTTTGTAAGACGGATTTCCAACAATGTTCCAGAATGAAAATATTTTTCCGGGTTCAATTATAATGCCGTTCATTTTTTCCGCGGCTATTTTCATGTTTATAATTTTATTTTCCTGAAGGCGTCTTGCTTCATTATCTGTGTCTGTCAATTCTTTTCTTAATACAGTTTGATAACTTGTAATTATATGTTCAAAAAAATTATTTTTCTTTTCATTCGCCATTTTAAAATTTAAACTATTTTGCAATGATTTTAATAAACAACGGGAAAAAATAACAGGTTTTTCTAAAAATGGAAATTTGCTTGTAAGAGCGGTTCTTTTCGGAGATTCATAGTTTTGAATGTGTTTTATTATTTCCTGCTTTAATAAATCATCCATATAAAATCATATTAACGAAAAAGTATGGCATTGGGCAACAATCGCTCTTTTTCTCCGTCAGAAGGAGTGTTTATCAGCCTGCCGTGATAAACCATGCTTGAAGAAGAGCCTCCGTCAAGATTGATTGCGTTCACCGCTCCATTGGCGAACAGAATTGTCTGCAAGTCTTCAAATGTGGCGCCCAAACTTGAAAACTGCCTGCCGTCCACAACAAGGAGCAGAATATGTCCCTGAGCGGTCTGGCCAATTGCTGTTCTAGGAGCGAATCCGCCGGAAAACGGCTGAAAATCAATTTTTTGCCCGTTGGTAATTAAAATAGGAAAAAACTCAAAGGCCCACATATATTCTATTGTTTTTATCTCTTCTTCCGTAAAGCCGCCGGTTACAAGTTTATAATCCTTTGTAAAACCGCCCATTACGTGATAATCATCCTGGGTACAATGCGAGATAATTTCTCCGTCCGCAATAGCTGTTCCCCATACAATCCCTTTATTTTCCGAGGACGCGTAACCGGAAGCGTTTATTCCGCCCAACGCATCATTCTCTGTTACTAGTTCTTCCAAAAGGCGGCCGCTAGGGTTTGCAGCCTGAGAAAAGAAAAGCCTGCGCGGATCATTTATTTTTATAATGTATCCTTTATAATTTTTTCCTTTAATTTCCGCAAAAGTTATTTTATCATCCCAGTTGTGCGCCAAAAAAGAATCATCGGTTCTTGGATTCTGAGCAGGTTCAATTTTACCGATAACCTTGTTTATATAATTTTCTGTGTATAATAATTTGGCGAGAAATTGAAAACGGCTGGTATGCATGCAGGTATTTATCCAAAAATATCTGAAGGATTTTACAGGTCCGTAAAAGAGAAATAAAAATATAAAAACTAAAATAGCCGGAATAAGGAGAAAACGCGGAAACTTCATTTGAAGCTTACCGCGCAGCTAAACTATCCTGTTGCACCGTGCGAATCACAGAAACAAAATTTTTATCTCTTCTGTTAAAGAGCGTGCCGTTAGCCATGTAAAAGTTTCTGTTATTCTGATCTACATTGAATTGCCTAAGCCCCGTACAATGATAAAAAGCAAAATCGCCTATGCTTGCGACGCTTGCAGGAATATTAACAGAAGCAAGCCTTGCGCAGCGCGTAAAAGCATATTTTCCTATGCTGGTAACATTGTTCGGTATATTAAGCGATGTAATGCCGCTGCCGTCAAACGCAAAATCTCCTATGTGTCTAACGCTTGCCGGTATCGTAATGGATGTAAGCCCCTCAGCTTTATAAAACGCTTTATACTTGATGCTTGTTACGGTGCTTGGTATTGAATACGGACCTTGTCTGCCATACGGATAACGAATCAGCTCTCTTCTGTCTTTGCTGAGAAGCACTCCGTCTACAGTAGTATAATATTTGTTATTCGCGCTCGCCATAAATCTTTTAAGATTTATACATCCATAGAAAAAGTACGCGCCTCCTTTTCCATCATCTTCGCTAGCGTAATAATTATCAGGTAAATTGACTACTTCAAGATTATTATTATCAGTAAAAGCGCCGCTTCCTATACGGGTAATGCTATTTGGCAGACTCAGCGTCCTAAGACCCGTGGCGGCAAAAGCTGTGTCTCCTATGGTTGCTACGCTTGACGGAATGGTAATTGATGTAAGACCGCTTGTTCTGGCAAACGCGTTGTTTCCAATGACTACAACAGTGTTTGGTATTGTATATGAACCTGTTTTTCCGCGCGGAAAACGGATAAGTTCACTTTTAGGTTTATCAAAAAGAACACCGTCGGCAGAAGAATAATGTTGATTATTAGAATCAACATTAATAGAAGTAAGTTTTGCGCATCCGAAAAACACATCTTCTCCTATATTCGTAACGCTTGCCGGGATTGTAATTGAAGTAAGACTGCTGCGGTTTGAAAAAGCGTATCCTTCAATTCTTGTAACAGTACCCGGAATGGAATAAGAACCTGCTTTCCCCTGCGGAAAATGAACAAGATCGGTAACTGCTTTATTATAAAGCGCTCCGTCTACAGATGAATAATCCTGATTTCTTTGATCCACACTTATCGAAGCAAGCTTGCTTTCCTGAGAATAATTTGGTCCCAGCCAATCATCGTAGTATCCGGCTGTAAACACTTGTATTCCGATACTTCTTACGCTTGCCGGAATATTAATTGATGTAACAGCGGTGCAATTATAAAATGCTTTATCATGTATATTTATAAGACCTTCATTCAATGTTACTGATGTAAGAGTTGAACAATTATTAAAAGCGCTTTCTCCTATGCTTGTAACGCTGCCTGGTATATTGATCGACGCAAGGCCGTGACATTCATTAAAAGTCTGCTTTCCAATGCTGGTTACGCTGTTCGGTATTGTAACCGAGGTAATATTGTTGCGGCCGCGAAAGACATTGTCACCAAGTCTTGTAATCGTGTTTGGTATTGTGTAAGAACCTGCCTTCCCTTCAGGAAAGTGGATTATTGCCGTTTCGAGTTTGTTTAAAAGTACGCCGTCTTTTGACGCATAATTTCTGTTGCTTCGATCTACATTAATCGAAGCAAGATTTACAGTATCAACAAAAGCGTTGTTTCCAATATTGGTTACGCTTGCCGGCATATTAATTGAATTAAGCTCTGAACGAGCGACAAAAGTATTATCATTTATTACGGTAACAGTGTCAGGTACGGTATAATCACCCGCCTTTCCGTGAGGAAAATAAATCAACTCTGTTTTTCCTTTATTAAAAAGCACTCCGTCTACAGAAGCATAGTTTTGGTTATCCTCGCTGACATTGACTGCCCGCAATGAATGACAATTTTGAAAAGCATGTTCATGAATGCTTCTTATCTCTTTGGGTATTGCTATCGTTAAAGCGGGAGAATAATGGCCAAAAGCTCCCCAGCCGATAGAAGTTACTCCAAGTTCCGGCGGTATCGTTATATTACGGCTGCTGCCGGTATAAGATGTTAACTCGCTTCCATTAACATAAAAATCATCAATTCGTACTATTTCATCTCTTTGATCATATTGACCGGAATTATCATTGCTAAAGTCTGTAACAATTTCTGTGTTCCCCGGGTTTTGATTTTCTGTATTATTATCTTTCTTGGGAGTACAAGCGGCAGCAATCAGCACGCAAAAACATGCGCATAATATTGAAACAATAGATTTCTTAAAAAGGGTCATTTTTTCTCCTTATGGTATTATAATAATATGATGGCGTAAAATGTCAAGATATTTTTTCAAATACAGCCAGACTTTGCATAAAATTATTGCCGGAAGAATCTTCGCCGGAGGTATTGTTAAATTTTTTATCGTTTCCACTTGTAAACTCAACTATGTTAAATCCAATCTTTTCCGCCCATAATTTTAAAACAGACCTTTCAACAAAAGTTCTCAAAGGAACAGATAAAAACTCTTTTCTGTCATTCACAGAATCATTAAAGATAAGCTGATGCTGATGATTGTCAAATTCTAAAAAAGAGAATATTACTTTTCCGCCATTTTTTAACGCGCGTTTCATGTCTTCAAGATAGATAAATATTTCTTCGTGTAATAAAAGAGGAAATAATTCAAACGCGCATATTATGTCCGCAGTTTCCTTTAAAACCGGGATAGAAAGCAATTTTTTGTGAATGTTGAATTTATAACTTTTTGGAGATTTTGTTTTTGCATAACTAAGCAATTCTTCAATTACATCAATTCCAAGATAGTTTAAATTGTAGTCTTCCGGCAAGGCATGAGCCAAACGCCCGCTCCCGCAGCCAAAATCAATTACGCTCATATTTGGTTTTAAGCCGTAATATAAAAGAATTTCCTTCTGAAGATTGCCTGTCTCAATATAGCTGTCGCCGCAATCTGTTACAGAAGAGCTCGCGGCCATCTTCATGGCGGCATTGCGCGGATATGCTTTTAATAAATTATTAACATACCTTTGATATTCCTTGACAAAATGCGGCTCTGTTTTTTTACTAAATTTCCTTATAAAATAAAAATATATGTATCTGAATAAAGCCGCCACTCCGTATCTTTTAATAATACGCATGCCTTTTTTATAATATGAGAATATTCGCATGTCATTCTCCTTTTGTATATTTTATTCTCTTAAGCAGCCGATTGGAATTATTTAAATTCCATTCAGCGCGTTAAGATAAGAATAGAGAGTATTCTCGCTGATCTAACCAAAGTTGGCTGTAATATCTTTAATAATTGTCTGGTTTCCTGTTAACGCAGAAACATTTCTTGCATAAGACCGCAAAACGGCGCGCGTCCTTTTTGGATCGCGGCTGACACCGACGACAGTCGAAACATCGCTCTCACAAATATTATCAAGATACGATGAAGCTGTAAACAACGCGGCTTTATCGGTTTTCACGTTCAAACTAGCAGGCCAGCCGCCGCGGCATGAAGCAAAGATTTACTGTTCTATAAATAAATCCGATTTTGCGCCGTCAATGTCATATCCTTTTTCATTAAATAATTTTTCTAAAGAAACTGTTCCGCACGATTCCCCCGATTCAAAAAGACTCATTGGGTACATTTTTAACCTGGGATTTCCGCCTGCCAGCAATAAAGACGGTTTACTTTCTGCCGTCATTAAATATCCGCGGCTTTTATCAGGATCTTGCATATTTATAACGCTTTTTGCCTGCTTTTCAACAGTAGTCGTTTTCCCGCACCATTTGGGACATGTTATCAGAACTGCTCCAATATATTCCAGCGTTTCTTTGAGGGTTTTATCTGTGATTCTGGGCAGGTAGTTCATAATATTAATATAATTAGATTTCGAAGCGGCCGACGGGAGTCGAACCCGCGTCACGAGCTTGGGAAGCTAGGGTAATGCCGTTATACGACGGCCGCTGATCCAGGGCTGACTCGAACAGCCGACCTGCCGCTTAGGAGGCGGCCGCTCTATCCCCTGAGCTACTGGACCCAGTCGTGTGTGACAAAACCACCTGGACTAAGGTCACCCGGACTGAACATGTCAGATTAACACTGGCGCAGCCTGTTGTCAACTTGACGAAGATTAGCCAATAATCTAGTATTATAGAATAGACATATCATAGGGGTTTTACCGTGACAAAACGAGGCTTTTTTCTGTTTTTTTTACTGATAACGGGTTTTTCATTTCTTTGCGGACAGGAAGTATACACAGCGGAAAGATATCTGGAGATGGTTTCTGAACGTTATTCTTCAGTAAGAGATTATGAAGCTAATATAGAAATTCGCACCGGTAACAGTACAATGTCGGGAACAGTCAGCCATTTGTCACCTTCTTTTTTGCGCATCGATTTTGCGCGGCCTTCGGAACAGGTAATTGTTTTTAACGGTGAAGCGCTGACCATTTATTTGCCGGAATACAGAGCTGTTTTAAATCAAAATGTCAGCCAGAGCAGAAGAGGAGCATCGGGCGCGGGAATGGCAACAGGTCAGGGGCTTTCGCTCTTAAGGCGCAATTATGTTCCGTCTTTTGTAACGGGTCCAAGTCCCGAACAGTTGGACGGCGGAGGAGAGAGAGTAGTAAGACTGAAACTAACAAGACGCACAACTTCGGAAGGTTTCAGGGAAATAATTTTAAGCATCAACGCTGAAACAAGATTGATAAGAAGAATCGAGGGAACTACAATTGCGGGGGGCGAAATACGTTTTGATTTTTTAAATATTAAAACCAATTTAGGAATTCCCCAGCAGCGGTTTGCCTATGATTTTCCGGCGAACGCAAATATGTATAATAACTTTTTATTCAGAGATACGGATTGAGGCGAAGGGGAGATAAATGGAATCTCTGGGTGAAAAATTAAAAACAGCCCGCGTTGAAAAGGGGCTCAGTCACGATCAAATAGCCCGCGAGACAAATATATCCATTCGTTATCTTGAAGCTCTGGAAACGGAAAATTTTTCAGTTTTTCCCGGAGAGCCTTATGTTATCGGCTTTTTAAAAAATTACGGCGCGTATCTTGATCTTGACGTTCAAAAAGTGATTTCACTTTACAGAGCGCTTCGCATTCAGGAACAGCCTGTTCCGGTAGAGCAGCTCTTAAAAAAGCAGACAAAGCTTCCGAAATTTCTGGTTCCTCTAATCATAATAATTCTAATTTTGGGCGCATGCGGTTTTGGTGTTTATTATTTAATAACAACCAGAAAAAGCGGCGATTCTCAGAATACGAATACAACCCGCGCGCCTGTCGAATACATAATGGAAGGCAACTCCATGGAAAACAGGCGGCTTTATAAAAACGATACTGTTTTAGTTTCTGTGGATGGAATTACATACAAGATGGAATTGTTCAATCTTGGGGAAACAGTAGTAATTTTAACTCCGGGAGGAGAGAAAAATCTTGACCTTGGACAGGATATAACAATCGATCTTAACAATGACGGAATTGACGAACTGCGCATAAGGGTAGCTGACTTTGCAAAGAACAATCCCGATATGGGAGCTTTAATCAATTTCTACCTGATTGATACCGCGGTATACACAGGCGCCGAAATTGATCAAAATGTTTCCATTGCAGCTAACACTACCATAAGTTCCGCAAGCAGCACCACGATTATTCCGACTGTATCAAGCCCGTATCCTTTTACTCTTCAGGCGAATTTCCAGGGATACTGTATGTTCCGCTGGGAAATTCTCAACGAACGGGATCGCAGGGGAACCAACCAGAGATATTTCCAGCGCAGCGAACCGCTCGAAATCGCGGCGCAAAACGGCATCCGCATCTGGACATCCAACGCGCAGGCAGCAAGGTTCCAGGTCATAGGCGGAGGGCGGACATATCCGGTTGAAATCGGAACGGCAGGCGAAGTTGTTGTAACAGATATCCGCTGGGTCAGAGATGATGAAAACCGTTACCGCCTTATATTAATGAGGCTGGAAACCGGAAATTGATATCCAAAGCATCCCGCTACTTTTTGGATCCCTTTGGCTGTGTAAAAAATCAAGTTGACGCTGAAAATATGATGGCCTGCCTGAATAGCGCAGGCTGGGAAAATGTCACCGACGCTGAACAAGCTGACATAATAATCGTTAACTCCTGCGGATTTATTGAAAGCGCAAAAAAAGAATCAATTAACGCCGTTCTTGAATGGCGCAAACTTTATCCCGGCAAAAAAATACTCCTTGCAGGCTGCCTTTCTCAGCGTTACGCGAAAGAGCTGAACGGAATGTTAACGGAAGCTGACGGATTTATCGGCGTAGAAAATCCGGCAATGGTTGTGGAAAAAGTTTCGAACTGGAGAACATTTAACGAAGATTTACACAAATTGGAACAGAACAAGAATTTAGACTTGCCTGCCGGAGAAAGACCGCTCCTTTCACTGCCGGGTTCGGCTTATGTAAAAATCAGCGACGGGTGCGATAACAACTGCTCTTACTGCGCGATCCCTCTTATACGCGGCGGGCTTGTCTGCCGTTCAATTCCTGATATTGCGGATGAATGCCGCGCTCTGCTGGCTCGCGGCATTAAAGAGCTTTGTATAATCGGACAGGACATTGGAGCATATTCGGAAAATTTTCCGCAAAAACGCGAAGGAGAGAGAAATAGAAAACCCGGGTTACCTGAGCTGCTGCAGGCAATTTCCGGTTTGGAAGGAAATTTTTGGGTAAGGCTTTTGTATATTCATCCGGATCATTTTCCATTGGAGATACTGGATTTAATGGAGAAGGACAAAAGATTTCTTCCGTATTTTGACATTCCATTTCAGCACGCGTCGCAAAAAATACTTGCAGCCATGAACCGTCATGGATCAAAGGAAAAATATCTTGAATTAATAAAAACAATCCGGACACGGCTTCCTCATGCGGTAATCCGTTCCACTTTTTTACTTGGCTTTCCCGGCGAGACAGAAGAGGATTTTTCGGAATTACTCGGCTTTCAACAGGAGGCGAATCTAGACTGGCTTGGCTGTTTTGCGTATTCGCATGAAGAAGGCACTGCTGCGTATACGATGAAAAAGCAGGTTCCGGAAAAAACCGCAGAGACGCGAAAACAGATGATCGAAGAGCGGCAGATTCAAATCACAGAAAAAAACATGGATCGCTTTACCGATCAAACATTTGATGTGTTAGTTGAAGAGCAGATTGATAATTTTTATCTGGGACGGCTTTATTGCCAGGCTCCGGATATTGACGGCGCCGCGGTAATTGTCAGCGGCGGCGAAACTGAAAACGCTCTTCAATTGGGAACGCTTGTACCCTGCAAAATCACCGCCCGCCGCGGATTTGATTTGGAAGTGAGAGTTTTAGATATCTCTTAAATATTTATTTTTATTATATATTTTTTACAATGAATACAGAACCTATGCATAGGGCCAAAAATTCCATGCTTCCAACAATGTAGCGGCCAAGCCAAATATTTTGAAAAGCTATACCCTGCAATACTCCAACAGTAACAAACGCAATCAGCCATTTATATTCACGTCTGATAAGAATATCTATTATTAATCCAATGTAAATTAATATTGACGCGAAATAATTATGTATGATTATATACTCGGTAAAATATGAACTGAATGACGCCAAAGCCAAAAATCCTATTCCCACAAACCATTTGTTATAAAGAAGCAGACAGCCTATTATCAATAAAATGAAAGTATAGAAATAAACCCTGTTTATATCCATTCCCATTATTGAAGAATATGTCGCCTTGTTATTCATTAAAGCGTCTATAAGTCCTGTAATTATTAATCCAAATAGAAAAATGCCCGCTGCTATTTTTTTAATAATATTTTTATTCAAAATTTCATTTCCTATTAATAAAAATAATAATTAATTATAAACATAGAACTGCCTGTAATACAACAGGCAATCCCATGTTATCTTATTCAATTACTTTTTTACTGCAGGAATGCATATAAAATTCATTGTACAAACGTGATACCCGTCAGGAATATTTCTACCGCCCGCTTGCGTTTAACTGTGTTAAAGCGTTTCTTGCCCAGCCCTGTTCCGCGCCTGTGTACATCGAGGAGCGGGAAATCATTGTTAAAAGCTGGATTGTCGTTTGAGACTGGGTTCCGGTAGATGCCAAAGCAGGTATAATTATGTTCATAATATCTCTTTCAATATTTCCCCAGGGGCCGCTTCGTCTTCTGGAGTGAAGGCCTCTTAAAAATTCCGTCATAAGAGCGACCGCCTCATCTGTTTTTGCCGCCGTCAAAGTTCTGACAACAAGAACAATTGTTTCCATATCGGTGCTGCCTGTTTCAAAGGCTTCCCTGTACGTTCTTTCAAGGAATGGGTATACAGAATCATCCGCTATTCCCAGCTCGCGGATTGTTTGAATGGCGCTCGTGCGCATTTCTTTTAAAATGTTCTGAGTTTCGCGTGACGTCCCGACAAAAGAGTAGCTCGCTTCAAGAGCAGAGACAGCGACTCTCGCTTTTGTTTCATTGGGTGATTGCGTGCGGAGAAGCTGCTGCCATGCCGCGTATTTAATACCCGGACTGTTATAGTGATCTGTTATTATTTCGCCGATAATATGACCGATAACATCGCCAAGACCGTTCATTATATTGACGAGCGCATTAGATGCTATCTCTCTTCTGTCAGAATCATACCATCCTATAGAAGCGAAAAACACAGGTCTGACGCCGACTGCGTCTCCAAAAGTTTCAAGCGCGGTAACAAGGCCCGGCATAACAAGATGCATTTTGCTTTTGAAATTCAAGTCGGCGTTGTATCTTTCGTTATAACTTTCCAGATAAATCGCAATATGGGGAGCATAATTTTTAGCGCCCATTTCTGCCATAGCGACAACCGCTTCATACATGAGATACCCGTCGTTTAACTGATTCGCGATATCAAAGTATTGAATCAACTGCCAAACCTGCGGAGCCGATTCGGCGTGCTTCTCTGCGGCAAGTCCCCGAAGGATCAATCTTGCGGCTTCTTCTACCGCTACCCTGTCCTGATTACTTGTATGGTTCTGAAGCCGATGAAGATAAACCTTGATTGCATTATCATAAAACTCTCCGATTCCTGTAAAGTTTCCTTCTTTAACGGCCCGTAATATATCGACCATTCCGTAGACGGTTGTTTCGGAGTTGTTTAATTCCTCGGTATAAAATGACATATCCACGCCCTGAGCAGAGACCGTCATTCCGCTTAATAATAAAACTACAATAAATAAATATGATCTTTTCATGCCAATAATATAATGCCATATTTCAAAATTAACAAGTGGCGAAAAAATCAAATTTTGATAACAGACGCCAGTTTTGCCTGCTCGCCGCCTGACAGTTCTCCGGGGAGAATCACAGGCTGAGACGGCGATGGCGGCAGCAGAAAGCCCGCTTCCATAAATTTATAAAACAGTGATTCCCAATCTTTTCCATTTACTTCTTCTTTTAAAGTGAGGTATATGCCGTTTCTTTGCCATTTGCCATTTTTTAATGCCTTAAAAATAAGCGGCAGATTTAGCTTTCCGCGTTCCGGCGCCGCTACAAGATCGTAAACCCCGCGGGCAGCAGCCGCCAGCAAAACCGGCGGGAGCGCGTCATTAGGCGGAAACTGCGATAAGGTTTCCTCAGAAACTGCGTTTTCTGTTTGCCATACAATGACACATAAACCAAACGGCAAACCATTGCGCCATGTTTGTATACCCGGCAGTACGGGAACAAGCAGCGAACCATCTTCGTTATTTATGGTAAATGGATTTTGCTGATCGACATAAGGCCGCCAAAATTTTGCTTTGCCTTCATCGTGCAGTTTGATTAATTCCTGCGGCGGCGCGGCGTAGAGGCGGAAACTGCGTCCCGGCAAAAGTTTAGACAGAGCTTTTAAAAAACGGCCTTCTGCAAAGTGCGGAAAAGGAGCGTACAATCCGCGGCTTGCGGTGTTCTTTAATTCGCGTAACAAATTAGGTGGAGTGTGTCCAAGCACTGCCGCGCCGCCGTTCAGCCAAAGATCGACTAACCGTTTCCCGTTGGACAAATAAAGACGGAAACCTCTTGCGCGATTCACTTGCGGAATTTTGCGCAGGAGAGAAGACTCGTTATTGGCGGCGGGATTGTTTTTTTCCATATACTATTTTATCAATCATCCTCAACTTTTTCATAGGCTCTGCCCTGAATATCGCTCAAAAACCGTTTTTCCTGACCTGAATCAAAACGGACGAGGACAATGGGGCCGTCATCGCTGTCTTTAATTTCCATAACGGCGCCGTATCCGTGATCTTCATGAAACAGCCGCTGCCCCTTTCGCCAGCCCGCGCGTTTTTCCAGTTCTGTATCGCAGCCTGATACAGAAGCGTTATTCTGCAAATCGAACGCGTTAAACGATCTTCCTGTAATTGGCTTTCTGGCAGAAGAGAAACCGGAACCTGTGTTCCATCCGCTCCCCGCTGCTCTCGCATGAGCTCCTTCCTGATAAATCTGTAAACACGACCTGTCAATCTCGCGCAGAAAAAGAGACGGTTCCATTTGCATGGTTCTGCCGTAGGATCTGCGTTCTGCGCAGGTTGTAAGATACAGTTCGTCCATTGCGCGGGTTGCGCCTACATAAAAGAGGCGGCGTTCTTCTTCAAGCTCGTCGTCCTTTTTATCTTCGCGCGGAAAAATTCCCTGTTCAAGGCCTGTCATTATTACATTTTTGAATTCCAATCCTTTTGTGTTGTGAAAAGTTATAAGCGTCACGGCATTCTGAATGTCAGCTTGTTTGCCGGCGCTCTCATACATCGATCTGTCAAGTTCAACGTCTTCAAGAAATTTTAACAGCCCTTCAAAATTATTAGGGTATTCGCTGGCTCCGTTAAGCAATTCCTGCAAATTGTTAATTTTTGAATTGCCGGAAAACTCATCCTGTTCCTTATGGTATTCTGCGATCTTTGAATCGCCAAGAAGTTTTTCAATACAAATTGAAAGCCCTTCGCCTGATTTTAAACCTGCCTGCGCGTTTTCCGTATTATTTTTTTTATTCTTGGTTTTCTTCTTCTTTGTCTCTGTGTCTGCTTGTGAACCCTCTGCGCCTTCAAGCAGCTCTTTGGCGTCTTCTATAACTTTATAAAATTCATTCAATCCTTTCTTCGCTTTTTGTGACAGTTCAATTTTACCGCCTGCTTCGATTAGATCGATGCTGTCAGCGATCGCGGCTTCTACAATTTTGTCGATGGTTACGCTGCCTGCGCCTCTTGCGGGTTTGTTTACAACGCGGCGGAACGCGACTTCATCGCGCGGATTTACAAGGAAGGCAAGGAGAGCGAGCGCGTCTTTTATTTCTTCGCGTTCATAAAATTTTAAAGAGCCGACTATGCGATAAGGGATTCCTTTTTTTAAAAACAGCGTTTCAAAACTGAGAGATTGCGCGTTGGTGCGGTAGAGGATAGCCCAGTCGGCCCATGCTGTTTTTTTCTTTTTAACTGAGGATTGAATTTTTTCCGCGCAGAAGGAAGCTTCCGCGTTTTGATCGGGAAGGTACGCTAGCACGGGAAGAGCGCCGTCTCCCTTTTCAGCGCGTAGAGTTTTTCCCAGTCTGCCTTGATTAAAATCCACCACAGAGGAAGCGGCTTTTAAAATTGGAGAAGTGGAGCGGTAATTTGTTTCAAGGCGGATAATGTCGGCGCCTGAAAATTTATCAGGGAACTGAAGAATATTTTTTACCTCCGCGCCGCGGAAACGGTAAATTGATTGATCGTCATCTCCGACCACGCAAACATAAGTATCAGGGCCGCACAATTCTTTGAGCAGCTGAAATTGAGCGACATTCGCGTCCTGGTATTCATCTACCATAATGACAGAAAATCTTGCGCGAAAACGCTGCGCTACTTCAGGCTGACTGCGAAGAATTTCCACAGGCTTTTTTATTAAATCGCCGAAGTCGACATTTCCAATTTGTTTCATACGTTCTTCGTACTGCCTGTAGATTTCACGAAATTTTTTATGATGATCAATTACAGCAAGTTCGGGATCCTCAGGCAATAAGAAATAATCTTTTGCGCGCGATATGTTATGCGCAAAATGTTTTACCTCCGCTTTTGGAGTATTATCCATTATGGAAGAAAGAAGCGAAACAACATCATCATCGTCGTAAATTACAAAAGAAGAATTTAAGCCTGCAAGACTGCCGTTGCGTCTTAAAAACCACGCTCCAAACGAGTGAAAGGTGCGAAGCATCGCTTCTCCCGCGCGTTCATCAATCTTGCGGGCGCGTTCCGCCATCTCCTTTGCGGCTTTGTTTGTAAACGTAACCGCCAAAATGGAACGCGGATCCATTCCCTGTTCTCTTATAAGCCATGCGATCTTTGTAGTGATTACTCTTGTCTTTCCGGAACCTGCGCCTGCAAGAATTAAAAGAGGTTTTCCTGTGTGGAGAACAGCCCGGCGCTGTTCGCTGTTGAGCGGTTCAAGATAGGAAGTGCTGCTCTCTGTTTGCACCGGATTATTGTAACAGAAATGATTCAAATATTCCATTGATTAAAATATCCGCGGGGAGTTGCTTCAAATTACATGAAAGGTTAGTATTAAATTAAATATGAAAGAAAAATCCGGCAATTATCAATCGGCCATTCACGACGCGGAATATGAAAATGAATACCGAAACCCGCGCCTGGACGCATGCGGACTTATAAATGTTACAAGCAGAGATATTGAATCCTTAAACGGCAAATGGAATTTTACCGCAGACCTTTATGACACATGCAGAAGGCAGCATTGGTTTAAAGAAAATAGATTTAATGCGCAGGGCGATGAACTTCCGCTTGATTACGATTGGGAGTGCTGGGATAAAATAAATGTTCCTTCGTCATGGAATCTGGAAAAACCGGAGCTTTATTATTTTGAAGGCTTCGGCGTTTATACGCGAACATTCAATTATACGCCGAAGAATCAGAATGAGCGTCTCATAATTCGTTTTGAAGGCGCGGCGTACAGAACATCTGTTTTTGTAAACGGAGAATTTATCGGAACCCATGACGGCGCGTCAACTCCGTTTAACGCCGACATCAGCGGCATTGTAAAAAAAGACAACCGTATTGTTGCGGTTACCGATGCTAGGCGAAGCCCGCTGCGGGTTCCAATGGATAATACTGACTGGTTCAACTACGGCGGCATTTACCGCGATGTTTATCTTGTCCGCCTGCCGTCCGTCTTTATTAAAGACTGGTTTATACGTCTTTGCACTGACGGAACATATTCAAAAATTTGCGCGGATGTTTATATTTCTTGCGCGGAAGGCAAACCCGTCAATGGAAAAGCCCTGCTGGAAATTCCTGAATTAAATATTAAGCAGGAAATTGACGTTCAAAACGGAACAGGAAAAATAAAAATTTCCGCTCAGCCTGAATTATGGAGCCCTGAAAATCCGAAACTTTATGATGTATCGATTTCGTTTAACGCAGATACGGTGAAAGAATCAATTGGTTTCCGCGAGATTTCTGTAAAGGGACATGAAATATTTCTAAACGGCAAAAAAATATTTTTAAGCGGCGTTTGCGTTCACGAAGATCATCTTGCTTTGGGAAAAACCACAAACGCGGAAATTATCAGGCAGACCATTAAAGAACTTAAAGAGATGAACGGCATGTACCTGCGGCTTGCGCATTATCCGCATGACGCGCGCTTTGCCCGTATCGCAGATGAAGAGGGCGTCCTTCTTTGGGAAGAAGTTCCTGTTTACTGGGCAATCGCTTTTGAAAATGACGACACTTACAAAGATGCCGAAAATCAGCTTAGCGAACTTATTCTAAGGGACAGAAACCGCGCCAGTGTAATAATCTGGTCTGTGGGAAATGAAAACGCCGACACCGATTCAAGGCTTTCCTTTATGTCAAGGTTAGCGCAAAAGGCAAAAGCGCTTGATGATTCGCGGCTTGTGTCGGCCGCCTGCCTTATTAATCATGAAAAACTTTTAATAAAGGATCGCCTTGCGGATTATCTTGATGTAATCGGAATAAATGAATATTACGGCTGGTATGATCCGGATTTTGAAAAACTGCCGAAGATACTCGCGAATTCCGCTCCGGGGAAACCCGTTCTTATCTGCGAGTTCGGCGGCGATGCCCGGCTTGGTCATAGAGGAAGCGTAAAAGATTTATGGACGGAAGATAAACAAAAATATATTTATGAAAGGCAGACAGAAACATTTAAGAAATGCTCTTACATCGCCGGCACAACGCCGTGGATACTTTACGATTTCCGCTGCCCAAGACGGCATAACCGCTATCAGGAAGGTTTTAACAGAAAAGGTTTAATTGACGCGGATCGAAAAACCAAAAAACCGGCTTATTATGTTATGCAAAAATATTATTCAGAAATTAGCTTGATAAAAAGCGAATAATACACAATTATATAATAATGAAAAAGATAATTTTAATTGTTTTTATTATTTTATTGGTTATCGGCTGTTCAACCGCGTATAAAACTATGACAGCTCAAATGCCGGATTTAACGCAGTTAAGTGACGGCGTTTACCGCGGAGTTTGTGATTTATCAGGCACGCCTGTGGATGTAACTCTCGATGTTAGTATAAAAGATAATAAAATATCAAATATAGAAATTGTAAGACATATGTGTTCTCCAATCGGAAAAAAAGCTGAAAAAATTATTGAACATGTCATCGAAAGACAAAGTTTAGAAATTGATGCCGTCAGCGGAGCTACCGCAAGCAGCAAAGCAATATTAAAAGCGGTTGAAAACGCGCTGCGGTAAACTAATTATTTATAATGTCCGCATTGCGGAAGCTCAAATTTTTATAAGTTCTAAACCCGGCAAAATAATAAGGCGAAAAAACGGCTCTTGATTTATCAGCCGTAATAAGTGTACCATGAGAGAATGAAGCGATGTGAATGGTGCGAAAGCTCAGAACTATATATGGATTACCACGATAAAGAATGGGGCGCGCCTTCATTTGACGATCAAAAACATTTTGAATTCCTTGTGCTGGAATCCGCTCAGGCGGGCTTAAGCTGGATTACAATTTTAAAGAAACGTGAAAACTACAGAAAAGCTTATGACAATTTTGATCCAAAGAAAGTCGCCCGCTACACGGAAGCCAAAAAAGAAAAGCTTTTATCTAACGCAGGCATAATAAGAAACCGGTTAAAAATAGAAGCATCAATAAACAACGCAAAAAAATTTCTGGAAATACAAAAAGAGTACGGCAGTTTCTCGGATTATATCTGGAGCTTTACCAAAGGAAAACCTGTCACAGGCAAATGGAAGACCATTGAAGAAATACCCGCAAGAACAGAATTATCAGATGTTATTTCGGCGGATTTAAAAAAGAGAGGTTTTAAATTTCTTGGCAGCGTAATAATGTATTCGCACTTACAGGCTACAGGCGTTATTAATGACCACATAACCGGATGTTTCCGCTATAAAGAAGTAAAAAAATGATCTAAAATATACGCTAATTTTTAAACAGGAGAAAATAAATGGAAGTATATAGAAATCATGAAAAGAAAAAAGTTATCGCGTTGATAGAAAAAGGCTGGTTTAATAATGATCCCGGAGATGGAGTATTTGTTGATCATCAGCATAAACATGTTCTTAAGAACAGCGATAATAATTTTTATCCGCCCATTTTAAAAAACGTAAAGGATTATTTTAAATACAATAATATCCGCTGGTGGAGAGGCACAGAACCGACAGGACATACTTTAGCGTCGCAAATCGCGTGCTTAAATCATTTATTCAATATAAGAAATGACAAAGAAGCGGTTCTGGCAGTGCTGTCTTCGATCTCTAATAATTTTGTCGACCTTATACTAATAATTACAGATAAATATGAACCTGGTTATATTTCATTTGAACAAGTCAGCGATAACGATTTGTTAAACGAAGGAAAACCGACAAGAGGCGCAATGTGCACTTCCATTGACGCGTGTATTCATGCCATTCACAAAGACGGTTCAAAATGGATTATCGCTATTGAGTGGAAATATACCGATTCCTATGATGACATCGATAAAAGCTCAGGACCAACGGGAGAAATCAGGCGTCAAAGATATGACAGGCTGATATATAAGTCATCACAATTAATATATGATGATTTATTGGAAAGAAAAAGTTATTATTATTTTGAACCGTTTTACAGGTTTATGCGGCAGACATTATGGACAGAACAAATGGTAAGCCATAACGACAAAGAAACAATTTCCGCGGATAATTATCTTCATATAACTGTAGTTCCAAACAAAAATATTGATTTACTGCAAAGAAGATACGCATGCAGTAAAAATGACATGCCGTCTACATGGAGAAGCTGCCTTGCCGATCAAAGCAAATATAAAATTATTTCTCCGGAAATTTTAATGGGAAATATCAGCAGAAAATATGATAACTTAAAGCAGTATCTTTCAACGCGATATTGGAATGATTAATTAATATCCGTTGTAAATGTCCTGTTACACCACTTGAATTTCCCCCTGATTTCACTATACTTATACTACATGAACAAGTTTATTTTCGTCTCAGGCGGTGTTTGTTCCAGTTTAGGGAAAGGTGTTGCGGCGTCGTCAATCGGCGCACTGCTGGAAAGCAGGGGACTTAATGTCCGCATGGTTAAATGCGACCCTTACATCAACGTGGACGCCGGGACAATGAGCCCCTATCAGCACGGCGAAGTTTATGTAACCGATGACGGCGCTGAAACAGACCTTGATCTTGGCAATTATGCGCGTTTTACCAAGGGACGCCTGAGCCTGGCTAACTCAATCACAACAGGACAAGTTTACGAATCTGTAATCCGCAAGGAACGCGAGGGGAAATACCTTGGGAAATGCGTGCAGGTAATTCCCCATATAACAGATGAAATAAAAAGCAGGATTCTTGGGGTGTCAAAAGAAGAAAACGACACCGACGTAGTAATTATAGAAATCGGCGGAACTGTCGGAGACATCGAGTCTATCCCTTTCCTAGAAGCCGCCCGCCAGATAATTCACGAGTGCGGCAAAAAAAACGCCATCTCTGTGCACTTAACGCTAATCCCGGAAGTCGCGGGCGGCGAGTTAAAAACCAAACCTACCCAGCACTCGGTAAAGTCGATGCAGGAAATGGGAATCCAGCCGGACATATTGATCTGCCGCTCTCCCGTAATGCTGGATAAACCCACCTGTGAAAAAATTGCACAGTTTACAAACGTCGATCTTGACGCGGTATTTACTTCACCTAACATTGACACGACGATTTATCAGATACCTATCGTTTTCTTTGAACAAAAACTCGATCAGGTGATCCTGCGAAAGATGGGCGTAGAAAGCCGGCACTCCGACATGCGCCGCTGGAACACATTGATGGAACGCTTTTCTTCGCGGAAGGGAAAAGTGCGGATCGGCGTTGTCGGAAAATACATGAACATTCACGATACTTACACGTCGCTTTATGAAGCGCTGTTCCACGCAAGCCTTGAATGCGGCGTAGAAGTCGAGACAGTAAAAATCGACTCTTCCTCTCTGGAAAATGACACCAACGCAGATGAAATATTAAATGACATTGACGGCATTTTGGTTCCCGGCGGTTTCGGCGAACGCGGAATCAACGGAATGGTAAAGGCCGCCGAGTGGGCAAGAATAAATAAAAAACCGTACCTTGGCATCTGCCTTGGAATGCACATAATGGTAATCGAATGGGCGCGTAACGTGCTTAACTGGAGCGACGCCGACTCTACCGAGTTCACCCCCTCTTCAAAACATCCTGTTGTCAGTCTTCTTGAAGAACAGATAAACGTAAAAAATTACGGCGGAACAATGAGGCTTGGCTCGAGCGAAACAATAAACGAAGACGGTTCGCATATTCTTGCGGCTTACGGCGAAAAAAAGATAATGGAACGCCACAGGCACCGGTATGAATTTTCAAATCAATACCGGGACGAAATGGTTAACTCAAATCTTAGACTGGCGGCCTTCACTCCCGACGGCACGCTTGTAGAGTGCGTTGAGTGGCCTCATAACGAGCACCCATGGGGCGCAGCAGTTCAGTTTCACCCGGAATTTAAATCGAAACCAATGGCGGCTTCTCCGCTGTTCAGAAATTTTATAGCCGCGGTCAAGAAGGTAAAATGAAAAAATCAGGCGTACTTATTTATACATTCCCGCTTTTAATTTTTTTGCTCTCGTCATGCACATTCGATTACGGCGAAGTAAATTCTGATGAAAACTCTCTGCCGGATTTAGTAATGGAAAATGTAGAATATGTGCGCGTAAGAGCCTCAGATCCTATCGCGCGAATTCAGGCGGAACGGGCGGAACGCTACGAAAGGCAAAGAATTATGAGGCTTATGAATTTTTCATTTGAACAATACGGAGAGCGCGGCAATGAAGTAAATCTTACAGGTGACGCGGGAAACGCTCAATTCGATATTGATTCGGGAGACATCTTTATGAACAAGGGCGTAAAGCTCGAAGTTGAATCTGAAGATGTCACCATCGAAACAGAACAGCTTGACTGGAAAGACAAAACGAGAATTTTATCGTCGGGCGGAGATTACGAAGTAAATATTTATCAGGAAAAAGGAACCAGCTTTACAGGCATCAATCTTGAAGTAGATGCGCGCAGGCGCACATGGGAATTTAAAGGCGCTTCAGGCGGCACCTACGTGTTTGACGACACCGAAGAAGGCGCTGACCAAGAGGGTGCCAATGAATAAAAAAACCGGTTTATGTTTTTCGCTCTTTCTAGTTTTTTTCGGTGCGCAGTTTTTATTCGCGGACACATTTACTTTCAGAGCAGACAGAATGTCCGGTTCAAGAGCGACGGGAAGAGAGACAACCATATTAATCGGAAACGCGGAAGTAAGATCAGACAGCTTGCTGCTCAAGGCCGACAGAATCGAAATTCAAGGAGACGATAACAGATTCATCGACTGCATCGGCAATGTTTGGGGTCATGAAGAAGATAAAAATATTCTGTTCTTTACAGACAGGCTTCGTTACGATCGCAGGTTAAAAATCGCGCGGCTTGAGGGAAACTCAACTCTGGAAGACAGGCAAAACGAAATTGTAGCGAGAGGGCGGTTTATTGAATATGACGACAGAAACGAAATAACTGTTTTTCAAATTTCTGTTCGGCTATTCAAGGATGATATGGTATGCCGTTCCGAATATGCCGTTTACCGGCGAAAGGAAAAGCTGCTGGACCTCTCGGGATTTCCGGTTGTTTACAAGAAAGAAGATGAATTCAGCGCAGACAGAATACGCGTAGATCTGGATACAGATGACGTCATAATGGAAGGTTCTGTTTCCGGAACAATTTTAAATTAAGGATTACCGGTGATTAATCAAATCCTTGAAATTCCAGATATCTCTTTTGAACGCGGGCCTGAATGGCCGATAGAAGGACCTCTTCTTGAAGACGAATATATTCCTGATATCCATACTCTGGGCGTAGCAAACTTACAGAAAAGTTTCGGCAAGAAAGCTGTCGTTAAAGGCGTTCACTTTACAATGAAAAACGGAGAAGTGGCGGGACTCCTTGGCCCCAACGGCGCAGGCAAGACAACCATCTTCTATATGATTGTAGGTTTTTATCAGCCGACAGACGGAATTGTTTTAATGGATGATGTCGACATTACTCCGATGCCGATGTACCGCCGCGCGAGGATGGGCATTGCGTATCTTCCGCAGGAAGCGTCAATTTTCCGCAAGCTTACAGTTGAACAGAATATCTGGGCAATCCTGGAGAGCCGGCAGGACATCGATCAGAGTCAGAAAAAAGAAAAACTCGAAAAGCTTCTTGAAGAATTCGGTATAGGCAGAATCCGCAAACAATACGGCTATACCCTGTCCGGCGGAGAAAGACGCCGCACAGAAATTGCCAGAGCCCTGTCAACAGAACCCAAGTTCCTGCTTTTGGACGAGCCCTTCGCCGGCATCGATCCAATCGCCGTTTTTGAAATCAAGCAGATTATCCGCCAGCTTGCGGAAAAAGGCATCGGCGTGCTAATCACCGATCACAATGTCCGCGACACTTTAGAGATTACAAACGAGGCTTTTATTATCGCAGATGGTAATATCTTCGCAAAAGGCGGCAGAGAAGTCATTTTAAACGATGAAAGAGTCCGAAAGGTCTACCTTGGCAGCGAGTTTAAGATGTAAAAAGGCCGCATCCGCCTTTTTTCCTTGACAGTCCGCTGCTTTTAGTCTAAAATTATAGAGAATTTGAATATTCTTCGGTAAGGGGTGAAGCAATGACTTCGTGGATATGGTTCATTATCCTCCCTCTTGCCGGGTTAACCTTAGGCTGGATAATTAGATGGCTTTATGCCAGATTTCAACTTACGGCATCGGAGCAATTTGCAGAGCGAATAAAACATGATGCAATAAAAGAAGCGGAGGCAAAGAAGAAAGAGATTCTTCTTGAAGCAAAAGAACAGGTAATCCGTGAAAGGAACCAGCAGGAGAGAGAGACCCGGGAACGCAGGGCTGAGTTACAGCGGTATGAACGCCGTGTTGTACAAAAAGAAGAAGCGATAGATAAAAAGACCGCTCAGATTGAGCGGACTGAGCAAGTATTTGCAGAGAAAGAAAAAAGTTTTCAGTCGCGTGAAGATGCGCTTTCAAAAGAGGAACAGCGTTACAGAGCGGAACTTGAGCGTATTTCGGGGCTTAGCTCTGAAGAGGCCAAGTCCCTGATCATCGCGGATCTTGAAAACGAAGCAAAACATGACGCTCAATCGCTTATTAACAAAATCGAGCAAGAAGCCAATCTCGCGGCGGAAAAAAGAGCCCGCGATGTTCTTGTAACAACGATTCAACGATTGGCAACGGAAGTAACAGGTGATGTAACTGTTACAACTGTTACGCTGCCCAATGATGAAATGAAAGGGCGGATCATAGGCCGTGAAGGCAGAAATATCCGTACACTTGAAACTCTCACAGGCGCGGACATTATCATCGACGACACGCCCGAAGCTGTGGTCATTTCCTGTTTTGATCCGGTTCGGCGCGAGATAGCAAAGATAGCGCTTGAAAGACTCATTCTGGACGGACGAATTCATCCGGCCCGCATAGAAGAAATCGTTATCAAAGTAAGCAAAGATATCTCTCAAAAGATTTTTGAAGAAGGCGAGAAAGTTCTCTTTGACATGGGCATACACAACATCAAGCAGGATGCCGTGCGTGTTCTTGGGCGGTTATATTTCCGCACCAGTTATGGCCAGAACGTGCTTCACCATTCAAGGGAAGTAGCGGTAATCGCCGGCATGCTGGCTGCCGAAGTCGGCTGCAACCGCGATATCGCAAAGCGCGCCGCTTTGTTACACGACATCGGAAAGGGCGTAGAATCTGACTCGGATTTGAACCATGCTGAAATCGGCATGGACATGGCGCGCAAGATGGGTGAAGATCAGCGGATCATTAACGCAATCGGCAGCCACCACAATGACATCGAACCGACATGCGTTGAGGCAGTCATTGTGCAAATTGCCGACGCGATTTCCGCGGCACGCCCTGGCGCGCGCAAAGAAACGCTCGACAACTACATGAAGCGCCTTGAAAACCTTGAAGCAATCGCCACGGGCTTTAACGGCGTTGATAAATCTTTCGCCATTCAGGCAGGCCGCGAACTTCGTATCCTTGTTAACAATGAATCGATCAATGATGAACAGACCAGGGAACTTGCGAAAGAAATCGCAAAGAAGATAGAAAGCGATCTTCGCTACCCTGGACGCATCAAGGTGACAATGATCCGCGAAACGCGGATAACAGAGTACGCAAGATAGCCTTACAAAGCGCCGGATGAGTCCGGCGCTTTTTTATTAATGTTTCCTTTAAAACTTTTGCAGTCGTCATAAAATTAAATTAATAATCATCCCGCTCAACAAAGCAAAAACAACAGCAAAACTTAAATACAAAAAAAAGTGTTTCGCGCCAAGAACAATTTTTAACGCGCCGAGGTTTGTAATTTTCGCGGCAGGCCCTGTGATCATAAAAGCCGCCGCCGCTCCCATGCTCATACCGCTTTGAAGCCACGATTGAAGCAGCGGAATTGTTCCGCCTCCGCAAACATAAAGCGGAACGCCGACTGTCGCGGCCATTAACAAACCGAAACCGCGGTTACTCTTTCCAAAGAGTCCGGCGAAAACTTCCTGCGGTACATAACGCTGGAATATTGCAGATAACAAAATGCCGGCAAGAAAAAAGACGGCGGTTGCTTTAATGTTTCTTAATAAATTTTCTATAAAGCGAAAAAATAGATTAGGGTTAATATCTTTGTTTACAGGCGCGAATAAACCGGAGAAATTAAAAAACTGTTTGTTTTTATAAAAAACTCTGATAACTATTCCCGCCGCAATGCCGCAGAAAAAACAAAGCGTAATACGTATCACGACAGCGTGCATTCCTAAAGCGGCGGTGTAAAAAATAAGCTGAGGGTTCAGCAAAATGGAACTCATCATGAATGCCGCAAGCCACGATTGGAAGTTCACGTCTTTATCAATTCCCTTTTCCGCGAAAGAAGCGGCTATCGGAATTGTTCCGTACATGCACAGGGGAGACGCTATTCCCAGCAATACAGCCGGAATGATGCCGAAAATCCCCCATCTTTTTTCCTGAAGAGAAGCAAACATTGCATGGATTTTTTCTTTCCCAAATACAGAAATAATTGAACCCAGAATCATTCCAAGCGCCCAATACAAAAAAATCTGATCAAATTGTATCGAAAAATAATACCAGATATAAATAAATTCGCGCCTGATTATTTCTGCCATATTGTCTCTTCGTATCCGGACCAGCGTCCGGCATCGGATAATTAAAGCCTGATTAATCTATACGTCTTGGAACCAATCCCGATTCTCTGCGCGTGATCAATTGTCAGAAGCCCGTTACGTGATTCAATCCGCTGAACGAGATCCGCGCCGTCACGCGCCGCATACACAAGATCGACGCAGGCTTTATCGAGCGCGACAGGATCAAGAGAGGCAAGTATGCCGATGTCATCCATTGTCGGGGCTGTTGGCCTTCCGTTGCAGTCACAATCTACAGAAAGATGATTCATCACATTGATGTAGAGCATTCTTCCGGAGTTTGCATCAATAACAGATTTTGCGGCTTCGGCCATTGATTCCAAAAAATCATTTTGCGCGCCGCCCCAGGGATTTGTTTTGCTCTTTCCGCCTGAGTGTATCCATGCCTTGCCGGCGGATGAAGCGTAACCAATAGACAGGTTTTTAAGCGCGCCGCCGAAACCGCCCATTTGATGTCCCTTAAAGTGCGAGAGAACTACATGAAAATTAAATTCGTTAAAACGCGCGCCTACAAAATTCTCCCTTAAATGCTTTCCTCCTGTGACAGGAATGCTAATCTCCGATCTTTCATCCATTATCACGACAGCCGCAATTGCAGCAAAACCATGATCACGCGCTACCTGATAATGAGCCGCTGTATTGGCGCGCCTTCCGCCGTATGCTGTGTTGCATTCAACAATCGTTCCGTTTACAAGCTGCACCAGATCTTTAATAAGCGTCGGAGAAAGAAAGTGAGGGTTCCCCGGCTCTCCTGTGCTGATTTTTACCGCGACTCTTCCGTTTGCGCGAAGACCAAGCGCGTTATAAACCGCAAGCAAGCCTTCGGGAGTAATGCTCGTAGTCATGTAAACCACAGGAATATTATTTTCCGGCGCTGATAATTGCACAGGAATTTCATGTATCTCCGTCTGTCCCTGCCGCTGTATTTGCGCTTGCGTATGCGTCTGTCCGTGCGCTTGTGTCCGCGTTTGTAATTCTGTCTGTTCCTGCGTCTGCGGCCGCCTAGACGTACAGCCAAAAACACATAACGCAATTAATAATATTACTAAAACATTAAACAAACGCTTCATAATTTATCTCCAAAAAAATGAGGTTATATTTTCTTAATAATTCTTATAACAATTTGGGCTGAATTTTTAGAAGCAATTGGCAGAAATTCATTAAAGCTCATCGGCGATTCTGTTCCCGCGACATCTGAAAGCGCACGAATAACCAGCGCAGGCACAGAAAAAATATGGCAGCAGTGCGCGATTGCGGCTCCTTCCATTTCTACAGCATCAATATCCGGAAAAACTTTGCGCACATTCGCAATCCGCTCAGGCTCATGCATAAAAACATCGCCGGAGCCGATTATGCCGCGGCAGTGATTAAAAGTACCGGGAAGGATTTTTTCCTTTTTAAGTTCGTCAATGGCGTCCTCCGCAAGTTTTACATGCTTTTCATCGACAGGGAAAACAGCCGGCTGACGGGGAATCTGCCCCGGAGCATAATTGAAAGCCGTAACATCAACATCGTGATAAATTAAACCTGTAGAGATGATCGCGTCTCCCACCTTTAAGGCCGGATTAATTCCGCCCGCGGAGCCGGTATTAATAACGCATCCCGGCTTAAACAGTTGAATGAGAAGCGCACATCCGATTGCGGCGTTCACCTTTCCGACATCGCAGCGAAGAATTGTAACATCCTTCCCTTCAATTTTGCCGGTTAAAAATTCAAACATATGCATTTTTTTTGTTTCAAATTTTCCCATTGCTTCGCAGAGTAGACTGACTTCCTGTTCCATCGCGCCGATAATTCCAATCATAATTTCTCCTGTTACGTAATCGAAAAATATTCACTGATTGGGCGGCGCCATTGATTATTATTATCTTTAGCTTCCCATTCAAAAATTTTCTTGATGGTAAAATCCCTTGTATCGGGCGGATTGTTGTAATGAATTATTCCAAAACGTCCGCCGCCTATGTAGCATACACTGTCATTAAGATCGAGGCTTTCCATTTCCGCGATTCGCGCGAGCACACAGTCAAAATGAACGGGAAGACCCGAATCTTTGTCGCAAATCGCGGTAGCAATATCTTTGATTTGTTTTCCGCACCAGGGACAGTCAGGCGTTGTTATCGGATTATCGGGAAGTTCAGGCGCTGTCCATTGCGGCCTTTCATGCAGGCTGACGCGGTTCTTTTCAAATTTTCCTTCGGTAAAAAAGCTCTCAGCGCTGTTTACAGGAGTATGTTTTTTCGCGTGCTTTTGGGATTCGTCTCTCCGTCCGGAGAAACGCTGTTTGTTCTGCAAACCCTGGCGATTCTTCCGGTTATTTCCGCCTTTTCCATTGCCGCTCATTACGCCCGCCTTTAGCCGATATTTCCATTAACTCATTGCTTAACACCAGAGCCAGCCTTTGAATCGCCGCATGGAGGTAATTTTCGTCATTTATACGCTGACGAAGAGTCTCCAGCTTTTTGGTGTTTAAAGCTTGTTCTAATATCATACACTCTCCATGAAGGCAGACGCAAGATGGGTAACCTGATTTTCTTTGACGAAAATGACGTCAAACCGAATTGCCATATTACTATATTTTCGATTTTCACTAAGAAAATACTTAGCAGTTTTAATAATTTTCTGTTGTTTTCTGGCGTCAATTCCATATTGGAGGTTTTCCATGCCAAAAGCCGACCATGCCTTTACTTCTACAAATACAATGGTCTCCCCATCCACGGCGATAATGTCTACTTCACCCTGTTTAGAGCGGTAATTTCTTTTGATTATTTCCATTCCGGCGGCTTTTAAGGTATCGGCGGCCAGCTCTTCGCCCTTTTTACCGCGTGCTGAGGTTGATGTGCCGGAACCGGGCATTCTATTTGTCGAATTCGGCAGGATCTATCGCTTCTTTTATAAACAGGGTTTTTTCGGCCAGAAGATCGATGGTTGTCACTTTGGAGGAACTTATAATATTGCCTTGATCATCCATCAGCGTCTGAACAACCGGCCGCAGCGGAGCAATCGTATGTACATTAACAACCCTTGCGACGGAACTGTCATTCAGGCGGACAATTGAACCAATTGGATAGATACCCATTACTTTGGTGAAAGCAATAATAACTGCAGGATCAAAACGGCGGCCATTATCTGCCATCAAATTCTTGATAGCCTGATAGCCCAGCATCGAGTCACGGTACGATTTCTTGCTCACCATGGCTTCAAACGCGTCCGCTACAGATACAATCCGCGCGCCTATATCGATGGCGTTGCCTGAAAGTTTATCCGGGTATCCTCTTCCGTCCCATCGTTCATGATGATGAAGAGCGATTAAATTTACTTCATGCGGGCCGAACAGTTCTTTTTGCACAATTTTTGAAGTATGCAAAGGATGGCTCTTTATCTGTTCTGTCTCCGCTTCGGAAAGTCCGCCTTTTTTTTCGGTAATGCCCTTGGACAGCCTGAGCATGCCAACGTCATGAAGCAGCGCCCCGGAAACAATGTTATGGATTTTATGATGAGGCAGTTTAAGTTCCTGCGCAATCATCGACGAAAGAATGGCGGAATTCACAGAGCTTTTTGCCAGTTCATGACCTGTCACTTCGCCGCCAAGAATAAAGCCGACAAATTTATCCGGATTGTCGCGTATGTCTTGAAGCAGCAAATCGCAAATATTGTCTACCGCGCGCATTTCCATATCGGTTCCGGCTTTAAGCCCGTTAAAAAGAGAGTTCAATTTATCAATAATATTTTTATACGCCCGGTATGGACCGGAATTCTGCTGTACGTCGCTTATGGAAAATCTTAAAACAGATTTTTTGCTGGCAGAAGGCGAAGGTTTATTCTCTTTGGCTTTTACCGCTTCTTCTTCCTGCATTGCCCTGGCAATTTCGGCCTCTACCGCTTTCATCGCGTCATCGGCGTCAGCCAGAATTTCTTCAGCATCGCCTATCTCTTCCGGATCAACGAGTTCACCGTTAGTTCTTACGTAATCAATTCCCCATGTAATTAAAACATCAATATCTCTTTGACGAAGAGGCACCATTTCAGTTACCAGCAGACACTCACCCTCTGTATAGACCGGTTCTGAGAAAATTTGCCCGGGCCTTAAGTCACTGGTATTTAACATTTTCATTTTTTTTCCTCGGGAAATAGCTTAAATTACTAAGATATAGTTCCCCTTATGAATATCGGCATAATATCAGCGAAAATTTAGAATTAATTAAGAGTTTGAGTACGGCTATTCCTGATCGGAAACCGCCGCGGTAACCGGAACATGAGCGCCTTTGCCTTTCTTTTTGACAATGAGCTCTTTGATCTTTGCGCCTTTTCCGATTTTCTCGCGAATATAGTAAAGTTTCGCGCGTCTGACCTTTCCGGGACGCACAACTTCTACTTTTACAATGCGCGGCGAATGAAGCGGGAAAACCCTTTCCACGCCTACGCCGTAGGAAATCTTCCGCACAGTAAATGTTTTTCCAACCTTGGAATTTTTCATCGCGATTACGAGGCCTTCGTAGATCTGTACGCGCTCGGTTTTTCCTTCAACGATTTTAAAGTGAACTTTAACTGTATCTCCGACCTTAAACTGGTCGAGTTCTGATTTCATCTGTTCGGCTTCGATAGCCTTAATTTCGTTCATCTTTTTCTCCTATTTCTTTTAACCGGTCAATAATGCCGTTAATTTCCTTATTAAAAATCCCAAGCTCTCTGCCGCGTTGAATTAAATCCGACCTTTGCCTTAGGGTCTTCTCCACCCTTTTTTCAAGACGCCAAAGACGTATCTGCTCATGATGCCCGGACAAAAGGACTTCGGGGACTTTCATTGTATCAAAAACCTCAGGGCGTGTAAACTGGGGATACTCCAAAAGCCCTAAAGAAAAGCTTTCTTCGTCAAGCGACTCTGCGCAGATGACCTTATCAACCAGCCGGTAGGTAGCGTCAATTACAGCCAACGCCGCAACTTCTCCCGAGGAGAGAACATAATCCCCCACGGAGACTTCGTCGTCCACATATTTGTCGATAATACGCTGATCAATGCCCTCATACCGCCCGCAGATCAATACAAGTTCGCTTTCAGCGGACAGCTCTTTTGCCATTTCCTGGTTAAACGGTCTCCCTGATGGCGATAAGTAAATAACTTTCTTCCCATTCCCTTTCTTCTCTGTGTTCTCCGTGTCGCGAACCTTTGGTTCGATGTGCCTTTGTGTGAACTCTTCTCTTAATGCCGTATTTATCGCTAAACTTAGCGGTTCTGCTAGCATTAGCATCCCGGGGCCGCCGCCGTAAGGAGCGTCGTCGCAGGTTTTATGCTTGTCCTGCGCAAAATCACGGATATTTACCGCTTGATACTCGATGATTCCGCGTTTTATTGCCTTTGCCATGATGGAATTTGCAAAAAAAGCGTCAGTTATTTCCGGGAAAAGCGTTAGAACTGTGTATTTCATTCTAATATCCATTCATTAATCAATACTATCTGCTTTTTTTCCAAAGAAATCCCGGAAATAAACTCTTTTCTGAAAGGAACCAGCCGTTTCTCGCCATTGGAAAGCGATATTTCAATCAGCTCTCCGCCGCCGCCTTCAATAATGTCCAATACATGACCAAGAACTGCATTTTTATCAGACAGAACAGACAGTCCCTTTAAATCCTCGATATAAAACTCGCCGGGTGCCAGCGGAGCCGCCTGATCTCTTCCCGCCAGAAGCTGCGCTCCGTTTAAGGTTTTTGCGGCTTCAGGGCTTTCAATACCCTCAAAACGAATTAATACATTCGGCGGAGCGGGATTAATTTCTTCTATGTTGAGAAGCCGCTCTTTACAGTCCTTGCTTACAGTAATCGATTTTAACTTTAACAGATGATCGATTTCGCCGGATAAAGGGCGTACCTTTACAAAGCCTTTAACGCCGAAGGGAGAGCCGACTACGCCTATTATAAATTTTTCAGTCATGGGCTTTGCTGCATAGCTATCCGGTAACAGCCTTGCGTCTGCCGCCGGGGTTAATCCAATATTTCAAGTACTGTATGCTTTCCGGATCTTGCGCTGGCCGCCTGAAGCACTGTCCTTATCGCCTTGGCAATCCGTCCGTGCTTGCCGATTACTTTGCCGATATCGCCTTCCGCTACACGCAGTTCTAAAATAGTCGATTTTTCGCCTTCTACAATATTTACCTGTACCTGCGATGGATCGTCCACAAGAGACTTCGCCAGATACTCAATCAAATCTTTTTCCATAGTGTATACCTTATTAATTGACAGCTGGGCTGTGTTATTTCACAGTGACGTTTTTCTTGTTGAATATTCTGCGTACTGTGTCACTAACGATGGCGCCTTTGGAAAGCCATGCTTTGGCTTTGGCTTCGTCAAAAACGATCTGCTTGTCTTCCGCTTCGATGGGGTGATAGTAGCCAAGCTCCTCAATGGTTTTTCCGTCTCTCGGCGCCTGCTTGTCCATTACTACAATGCGGTAATAAGGCCGCTTTTTTGTCCCAAACCTTTTTAGCCTGATGGTTGCACTCATAAAAAATTCCTCCTGAGTTTCCCGCGATTTAAACGGGGTCTAACAATTTGGTATATCGCGGCGGCTTAGACATACCGCCCGCGCAGATTGAGTTTAGAATTTTTACAAAGGTTTGACAAGAGGGACTCTAACCTCATAAAAATATCTTTCTACCTTAATGCAAAACACGATCATGCTGTTTTTACGCTGATTGACAACGCATTAATATGAGTTACAATTATTGAAAGGATATATTTAAATGCAAGCAGCGCTTAAAACAACAGATGATGTAACGCCTGTCCGTTCTCTGGAAGAACCGCGTTTTGAGCACATTTTCGGGACTGAATACGCAATGAGTTCTCCGGGGTATAAGCATCAAATGACGGCTGGGCGTATTTTTGGTCAATTAGACGCTCAATTATCAATTCATAACTGCAAACCAATTATTGCGCCTTTCGATGTGTATCCGCTTTATGACAAGGGTGATAAATATACGCTAGTGCAGCCTGATATTTTCCTCGCCTGCGAACAGTCAAAACTAAAAGAAAACAGCTATAACGGAGCGCCGAAATTTATTATAGAAATATTATCATCGAACCGGTCTCACGACATGGTTACCAAGTTTAATCTATATGAAAAAGCGGGTGTAAATGAATACTGGATTATCGATCCGGATGAACAGATTATTACAGCGCTGGAACTTTCAAACGGAAAGTATATTTGTCATGCTTTCTCCGGCGAAGATGATGTTCAGCTTTTTACAATTCTCGGCTGTACAATTGAATTTAAAAAAGTGTTCGAAGTATAAATCTTTTAAAAGGAGCCGAGTATGGAAAAAATTGCAAGTTTTCAGGTTGATCATGTCAGGCTAAAACCCGGTGTTTATGTTTCGCGGAAAGATGAATTCGGAGATACCGTTATAACCACTTTTGATCTTCGTTTTAAAGAGCCGAACAAGGAACCGGTACTGGATCAACCGGCGCTTCATACAATTGAGCATCTGGGAGCTACCTTTCTGCGCTTCCACAATAAATGGGCAGGAAAGGTTGTATACTTCGGGCCGATGGGCTGCCGCACAGGTTTTTATTTAATTTTAGAAGGCGAATACGCGTCCGCGGATATTCTTCCGCTGCTTGCCGAGATGTTTGACTGGGTAGAAAAATTTGACGGGCCCATCCCCGGTGCGACAGCCGAAGAATGCGGCAACTGGCGCGAGCAGAATATCGATATGGCAAAATTGGAATGCAGCAAGTACGCCGCGCTCATAAAGAAAGGCAAAAAGGAAAACCTTGAATACCCCGCGGCTTTAGTATAAAAAGCGGCTGACACCTTTTTTATTTTTTTTGTTTCCGGTAAAATGCACCTATGTCAGAATTAACAGAATATCAAGGCAAAGCAACGATGGAAAAAATCACCTCGCTTGCGAAACGGCGCGGGTTTGTTTTTCAATCATCGGAAATTTACGGAGGCCAGAACGGCGCGTGGGATTACGGCCCTCTCGGCATTGAATTAAAGAACAGAATCGCGGGCGCGTGGTGGAAAGAGATGACGCGTCTTCACGACAATATAGTAGGTTTGGACGCCGCTATTTTTATGCATCCGCACACATGGGAAGCGTCCGGCCATGTCGAAAACTTTACCGACCCGCTTGTTGACTGCAAAAAGTGCAAAGCCCGTTTCCGCACAGACATGATAAGCGAAGAAAATCTCGCGGCAAAGAAATGCCCGGAATGCGGCGGCGAGTTAACTGACGCGCGTAATTTCAACTTGATGTTTAAAAGTCACATAGGTCCCGCGGAAGATTCCGCAAGCATAATTTATCTTCGCCCGGAAACCGCGCAGGGTATTTATGTAAATTATAAAAATATAATTCAGTCCAACAGAATGAAAATTCCCTTCGGCATCGCGCAGATAGGAAAAGCTTTCCGCAACGAAATTGTCACCAAGAATTTTATTTTCCGCACCTGCGAATTTGAGCAGATGGAAATGCAGTACTTTGTAAAACCCGGCACTGACGAAGAATGTTTTAACGACTGGCGCAATCAGCGCTGGGCGTATTATGAAAAGCTCGGCGTAAAAATGGATCATCTTCGCTGGTACAAACATGAGAAACTCGCTCACTACGCGAAAGACGCGTATGACATTGAATACCTTTTCCCCATGGGCTGGCGGGAGCTTGAAGGCATACACAACCGCACCAATTATGATCTTGGCAGGCACGCGGAATTCTCAGGCAAGGACATGCAATACATCGATCAGGACAACAACAACGAACGCTACATTCCGTACATTATCGAAACGTCCGCCGGTCTTACACGTAACGTACTAATGATACTCTGCGACGCCTACGATGAAGAACAAGTCGCTGACAAAGGCAACGATGACGATTGGCGCACTGTCCTTCGCTTCCATCCCGATCTTGCGCCGGTTACTGTCGCAATTCTCCCGCTGATGAAAAAGGACGGCCTTGCCGAAATGGCGCAGGACATCCGCAAAGAACTTAAAGAAGACTACGCCACCGATTACGATCAATCGGGAGCGATAGGACGGCGTTACCGCAGACAGGACGAAGCCGGCACGCCATTCTGCGTCACAGTTGATTACGAGTCTAAGGACGATAAAACCGTAACGCTGCGTTTCCGCGATTCCATGGAACAGATAAGAGTGCCGATAGCGGAACTCTCGGCAAGACTGAGACAAGAGATAAAGTCGTACAAGCGGATTAAATAAACTTGATATACGCTCATTGTTGATGTATATTTAATTTATGGACGAGAAGGCGCTTTTTGAGAGACTGGATAGAATAATTGCGCTCTTGGAAAAAGCTGGCAAGGAGCCGCCAATATTTAAAAGAATTACCGATGGTTTAGCGACAGGGGTTGGTATTTTGGGTATTCTTACAATTATTGAAATAATTAGATCATGGATAACAGGAGGGTAATAACTATGGACGGAAAAAGTATTTGGATACTTGTTTTGGCTATTGCGTGTATAATCTCAAGCGGTATGATTTTTTATCTTTCAAATAAAATAAAAAAATTAGGTGGTTGGTAACCTTAACTTTTCGTTCCCTACTATGTTTTTAACCATTTGTCTTAATCCAACACTTCAAAAGACTCTGCGTTTTTCTTCGGTTGTTTCCGGCGCGGTGAATCGAACTGCCGCTCATCGTCTTGATGTAAGCGGTAAGGGGATTAACGTGACGCGTGTTCTTACTCAACTGGGAAAAGAGGCTGTGCATTTAACCCACCTTGGCGGAGTGATGCGTCCGTTTTTTTTGTCTCTCTGTGAACAGGACGGGCTTTCCGTTGAGTGGGCAGAAAGCGAAAGTGAAATTCGTTTCTGCCACACAGTCATTAATGAAAGCGGCGGCAGCGTAACAGAACTTGTAGAAGAATCAAAAAGCGTTGCAGCCGGAACAGAAGAGCGTCTATTGGAGAGATATAACACGCTCCTCTCTGCTCACTCCTCACTCCTCACTCCTAATTCCTCACTGCACGCTCTCCGCTGTGTTATTATTTCCGGCACAAAAGCCGCCGGGTATTCGGACACGATTATTCCAACAATGGCGCAGAAAGCAAAAGAAAAAGGTTTGCGCGTTATTCTGGATATTAAAGGCGGTGATTTAATCGAAAGCCTTAAATATGAACCTGATGTAATAAAACCGAATCTTGAAGAATTCTTACAAACATTTGGAATTGAAAAAAATGAAATGCGGATTAAAGCCGATTTGCGCGGATTTGTTTTGGAGTTGGCGCAGAAACACAAGTGCCGCGTAATTTTGACTAATGCCAATAAAAAAATTATAGCCGCCGAAAAGGACAGCTATTTTGAGATTGATGTTCCGGCTGTAAAAGCTGTCAACACCACGGGCTGCGGAGACGCATTTGCCGCGGGGCTTGCTTCTGCTCTGGAGAGCGGCGCGGATTTTAGAACGGCAATAAACGAAGGTATCCGCTGCGGCGCGTTAAATGCCGCGCTGGAAAAACCGGGAGTAATTCAATAAAGCCGCGCCGCTAATTTGTTTATTTCTTTAGATATCTACGCAATATACCGAAAAATTCTTCCATGTCCAGCGGTTTTCCAATATGATCGTTCATTCCCGCTTTAAGGCATCTTTCAACATCTTCACGGAACACATTTGCGGTCATGGCAATTATCGGCGTTTGTTTTGCCGAATCGCCTCCGTTCAAAGTTTTTTCAAACTCGCGGATTCTGCGCGTAGCTTCGTACCCGTCCATTTCGGGCATCTGCAAATCCATGAGAATTAAATCGTAATCGCCGGGAGATTTTTGAAATTTCGCGACCGCTTCTACGCCGTTTTCGGCGCAGTCCATTTCCAGAAATGTCGGCTCAACCAGCGTTTCTACAATCTCGCGGTTAATTTCAACATCTTCAGCTAACAGAACTTTAAAGCCTTTGTAATTATCTCTGACATCAATCGTATCGCTGTCCGAACGATGGTGCGAGCCGATCGCTTCGGTTATCGCGTCCGCAATGGAGGAAGGGAACAGCGGCTTTGACAGGAATTTGTCAACGCCTGCCTTTTTCGCTTCATCCGCTACAGTGCTCCATTCGGCGGCGGAAATCATAATTACAATTGTGTGCTCAGGCGATTTTGCGTTTTCTTTTAAAGTCTTCGCGAGCATTATACCGTCCATATCGGGCATTTTCCAATCGACAAAATAAATATCGTACATACCGTTGATTCCGATAAGAGCAAGCGCTTCCTCGCCGCTTTTCGCAGTGTCGCATTTTGTGCCGAAGCCCTGCATGACATCATGGAAATAATCAAGAATCTCGGGCTCATCATCTACTGCCATTATTTTTACATTGCCCCAGGTAATGCCGATTTCCGACAAGCCGGGCGTTTTTCTGACTCCGCGTTTTGCCTTAAAAGTAAACGAGAATGCCGAACCTCTTCCCGGCTCTGATTCAAGCTCAATACGCCCGCCCATAAGTTCAACAATATTTTTGGAAATAACAAGACCCAATCCTGTGCCGCCGAATCTGCGCGATGTTCCCGATTCCGCCTGCTTAAAAGACTGAAAGAGCTGCTGCTGCTGATCGGGAGTTATGCCTATACCTGTGTCTTTAACAGTAATTTGAATTAAATAAATGTCATCTTCTTTGCCGAGGAAACGCGTTTCAAGACAGATGGAACCATCCTCCGGTGTAAACTTGACAGCGTTGCCCAAAAGGTTGGTGATTACCTGCGCAAGACGCTGATCGTCGCCGATAAGATGCCGCGGAATTGATTTATCAATATGCACGGTAAGCTTTTGTCTTTTTTCGTCAGCTTTAAATACAACGATATTAATAACGCGCTGAAGCATTTTTTCAAAATCAAACTCTTCATGCGACAATTCAAACCTGTTCGCTTCAATCTTTGACATATCAAGAACGTCATTTATAACGCCCAAAAGATGCTGAGACGCGTTCTCGATTTTTTCAAAACAATAATCTTTTCGCGCGGTATCTTCGGCGTTTTTTCCGATAACAGTCATCCCGATAATGGCGTTCATGGGCGTGCGAATTTCATGGCTCATGTTCGCAAGGAACTCGCTCTTTGACCGGCTCCCCTGTTCGGCAAGTTCTCTGGAAATGATCAGCTCTGTTATATCAACCGCGTGCTGAAGGTGAACCTTCTCGCCGTTCGGCCAGTCTATGTAACAATCCGAGTGCCGGACATATCCTTTTAGGAAATCAACATAATCATCCCAAATAACAACCTGATCTGGATTTTCATCAAGTTTAATTTTCGGACAGAACTCGCACCTATGATCAAGTCCGCGCAGAACCTTATAACAGCGCTCTCCGATAATGTTCTCATTTTCTTTATTAAGAACTTTCTTCATGTATCTGTTAACAAAGAGAATCTCGCCTGTTTCAGGTATGGTGATGTAAATTAAAGCGTCTACGCCGTCAAGAATGCTCTCCATGGATTTTACCGCGATGTTTTTTTGTCTTGTCGCTTCGTTGGCTTCCTTCACGGTATTTTCAAGCCGCACTGTTATACTGTTGCGGCTTATCGCGTTAACAATTGTGCGGCTTGCGGAACGAAGAATCAATTCTTCGTTTTCAGTAAAGACGCGCTCGTTTTCGCAGTTATCATAACCGACAAATCCCCAGAACTTTTCTTTTATAAAAACCGGCATAATAAAAACAGCAATAATGCCGTGTGTATTAAAGTACTCTTTTAAATCCGGATTAATATCGCGCACTAAAGCGTTGACGCATTCTCCCCGCGACATGGTTTCTTTCCATACCATTTTTTCGTCATATCTTATATTCTCCGCGATAGATCCGTATTCTTCGAACGATTTAAACTGACCGCAGTTCCATTCATAAACCAACGAACAGTAAAGCCCTTTTTCATCTTGAAAGTTTCTCCATATACTGACGCGATCCACTTTTACAGCTTCCGCCATGATCCACATGGCTTTTTCCAGCGAATCCTCAAAGAGTTTGCCGGGTTCAAGAAGCGTAGATGATACATTGTTCAGAGCTTTAAGTAGTTCGTCCTGTTCGTGCAAATGCTTCGTTAATTTTTTCACATCACGCAAATCGTAAAGAAATCCGATTCCCATAAATTCATCTTCATCTTCATCTTCAACGTGCGTAAGCGTAATATCGCAAGGCACAGGCTCTCCCGATAACGTTTGATGAGGCCACTCAAATTTCACCGTTTCACCGGCAATTGCGCGGTTCATATTTTCAAAAGCTCCGTCAACCGCTTTTCGTCCGTCCGGTAAATACTTTGGAGAAAAATCCTCATAATAATGATCGATAACATACTGCTTGGGAGCGTCAAACATTTCAGCTAACTTATCGTTCATACCGGTAACTTTTGGAGTATTGTCAAAGAAGGCAATGCCGATCGGCAGATTATCAACTATAGATTGATTGATCCTTGCGGCTCTGATAATTTCCTGTTCAAGCCGTTTGACATTTCTAAGATCGTACAGGAATACAAGACCTATAAGATTATCGCCGATTTTAACGCATGTCATCATAATGTCGCAGGGAAGATATTCGCCGTCAGCCGTTTTATGAGGCCATTCTCTTCTTATTGTCTCGCCCGCTCTTGCGCGGTTCATGGCATCTACAGCTATTGGGTACGCCTGACTGCCGTCCGGAAGATATATAGGCGAAAAATCCTGAAAGTAACGGTCAATAATACGCTGCTTTGGCGCATTGAACAATTTTGTAAGTTCAGCATTACAATCGGTAATAACCGGAAGATCGCCGTTAAAGATAGCGACGCCGACCGGCATAGCGTCAAGTATAGCCTGATTTAACTGCGCCGCCTCGCTAATCTCTTTCTCCATTTTCTTTATATGCCGAAGATCGTACGCGAACGCCTGACCGGTAAAACTGCCGTTTTCTTCTATGCACGTAACGGTAATTTCGCACGGTATCGGCTCGCCGTAAATATCCATGTGCCACCACTCGATCTTTACCGTCTCGCCGGATTCAATTACATACTTCATTGTTTTAAGAGCGTGGTCGACCGACTTTTCTCCGTTAGGCTGATATTCAGGCGAGTATTTATAGAAATTATCGATATAATCCTGCTTTGTAGTGCAGCACATTTCGAGAATTTTATCGTTACAGTCTATGACATTTATATTTTCATCAAAGATAGTCAGCCCGAACGGCGCGGACTTGATTATGGTCTGGTAAAATTTATGCGCTCCGCTTAGAGAGCGATCCAACTCGGCGCGTATAATCGCGTTCGCGCAGAGGAACGCGGCGGAACGCATCATTTCGACGAGGTCGTTGTCAAAAATACGCTTATTACAATGATCGCTGAAAATTACAAAACCCCAAAAATCGCCTTTAAGAAAAATTGGCGTAACTAACACAGACACTGTGCCGTATGAGCTTAACAAATGTCCTTCCGGCACATCCTTTACAGGACCGTTAATTATTTTTCCGTTTGAAAGCAAATTCTCCCATGACGGCGCGGATTTGGAATATGAAAGGTCTCTCAGTTCATTTAAAGGCGGAGTAGTTCCTTCTGCCGCTCTGTCCCAGCGGTAGATTTGCGACGCGTGAAGGCCGTCCGGTTTTTGCACATTACGCCAGACATTCAATCTTTCAACGTCCGCCGTATCGGCAATCAAACCCATGCCTGTTGACATCATTTTATCAAATTCTTCATCATTACTTGACAGAAAAATCGCAGACATCTTATTAAGCGTATCAGCCATCTTTTTACTGCGTTGAAGGGCTGTTATCGTTTCGTCATGATTGAATTTATCCATATAATAATTAATTATAGCATAAAATTTGAATAAATAATACGGCAAATAATAGACTATTTTGATCAAAAACTCTCTTGTTTAACGAAAAATTATACGATAAAGTGAAGTCATGTCATCGGCATTGGATACAATTTTTAATTCTCTCAAACAAGCTCAGGCGAAACTTGCGGGCGAAAACCGCGCCGCAAAAGATAAGGCTCTTGCCGCCGCCGCAGGTGAAATTAACATAAATAGAACTATTATTTTGGAAGCTAATGCGCGTGACGTGGAAAAAGCGCGAAACGGCGGAATGAAAGAAAGTCTCGTTGATCGTCTGCTTTTAAATGACAAGCGCATAGACAGCATAATTGAAGGAATCAATATAGTCATAAAACAGGAAGATCCAATCGGCAAAGTGCAGTCGGGCTGGACTCTTCCCAATAGTTTACAAATTGAAAAGGTGACAGTCCCCCTTGGAGTCGCGGCGATAATTTATGAATCGCGCCCGAATGTAACTGTTGATTGTTTCGCTCTCGCGTACAAGGCCGGCTGCTCGATACTTTTACGCGGCTCTTCTTCTGCGCTTGAATCCAACAAAGCGCTTGTTAAAGCAATCAAGGCGGGACTTGAAAACTGCGGAATAGCGGATGCCGTCGCTCTCGCGGAATCCGGCAGCAGAGACGAAATTGATATAATACTCAAAGCGCGAGGATATATTGACGTTGTGCTTCCCCGCGGAGGACATGAACTGATCCGCCGCGTAGTCGAAAACGCGCGCGTTCCTGTAATTGAAACAGGCGAAGGAAACTGTCACATTTATGTTGAGCCCTCGTATTTAGAAACGCGCGAAGGAATTGACAGCGCAGTAGAAATAATTTTAAACGCAAAGCTTCAAAAACCCGGAGTGTGCAACGCGGTGGAGACACTGCTTGTTCACAAAGACATTGTCAACTCGTTAATGCCTGCACTTGTGGAAAAAATCGCAGGCAAAGCTGAATTACGATGCGACGCCGCGTCAAAAGCTGCAATCGGAAAATCGCCTGCCGATCTCGCAATAAAAGACGCAGTTGAAGAAGACTGGGAAACCGAATTTCTCGATTACATTCTCGCGGTAAAAACTGTTTCCTCCTGCGAAGAAGCGATTGCGCATATTAACAAGTACGGAACAAAACACTCGGAAGCGATTCTCACCAACGATCTGCGGTCAGCAGAGCTCTTCCGCGCAAAAGTTGACGCATCATGCGTGTACGTAAACGCATCAACGCGTTTTACAGACGGAGGAGAGTTCGGCTTCGGCGCGGAACTTGGAATAAGCACGCAAAAGTTCCATGTCAGGGGCCCGATGGGTTTGGAAGCGCTCACGACAATTAAATATCTTGTTACTGGCAGCGGACAGATACGTTAAAAATTTTTCCACGAACCATTACGAACATACTATACCCGGAATAATTTCTTTAAACCAAAAATACTGTTCCTTTTTGATTTCCTGACGCAAGAGCTTCCAGACAGCGTGGTTTACCGCCGTTTGCAAGGATCGCCGGAATACCGTAAGACAACGCAAGTTCCGCAGCGTCAAGTTTTGTGGCGATGCCACCTGTGCCAAAATCGTTTGCCGCTCCTATGGTTATATTCTTTCGTATTTCTGTTAAATCGCGCACTTCCTCAACAAGAGCGGCATTTGCGTCTTCCTTGGGGTTTTTGTTGTACAAACCATCAATATCGCTGAAAAGAATCAAAATATCTGCGCTCCAAAGAATTGCAGAGCGGGCTGCTAATGTGTCGTTATCGCCGATTTTTATTTCTTCTACAGAAACAGTATCGTTCTCATTAATGATTGGAATAATTCCTTCATCAACCAATGTAAAAAGAGTGTTGCGCATATTGAGCGTTCTGTTTGTATCGTCAAAGTCTTCGCGCGTTAAAAGTATCTGCGCGATAAAAAGCTCTTCCTTTTCAAAAGCACGCCGCCATGCTTTCATCAGCTGCACCTGTCCTACCGCGCACAATGCCTGCCTGTAGTGAATATCTTTTTTACGCGCCCACTTGTCCATGGTAGAAAGACCTGCCACTTGAGCGCCTGATGATACAATAACAATCTGTTTACCTTTCTTCATTAAAGCCGCGGCTTGTTCCGCAAGCTCGTCAAGGAACGAAAAGTTGATCTTCCCGTCCTTTCCTGCAAGGGTGTTAGAACCAATCTTGATCATTATCTTTCTTGCGTCACCGATTAACTGCGAAATCATGTTTTCATTACACCCTGTACAGATTAATTATTTTCCGATTGATCGTTTTCTTTCTTGGCTTCTGAGCGGTCTTTCATGTCGGCAACGCCGATGAAGATTGCGACGAGGCCGAGCAGTATCGCTATTACAGGCGCGCCGCCTTTAAGAAAATTCAATACATGCGTTCCCCACTCAAGCCCCGAGAATTCTATGCCGGCAATTCCTTTCGGTAAAATCGCGTAAACCGCGGCGGCAATAATTATGAGCCCAATTATCAATGCTTTCATATTCCCTCCTTAAATGCCGGCCGACGTTATACGCTATGCGCTAACGCTGCCGGGATTGTTTTATTACCATTATCGCAAAAGCGGTGATAAAAAATAACATGCGTATGGACGGTAGAACAAAAGACACAAGGGGTATTATCCCGAGAATCATTATTTCTTCTCCCGCAATTCCAAAGTCTTTCAATATAGAATATACTGTTTCGATATAAGCGACAATTACTCCGCAAATAATCAGCATCCATGCCGCGTCTCTTATTCTAGGCCATAATAAAATTGCCAAGAACGCGGCCAGAGCGCCAAGAACGAGCTGACTTGTGATAAAAATTGTCTGTCCGGTATCCATTTTAACAGTATCCATACAATGTAAAAAAAAATCAAGTATTAATGACACAGGCTTCTTTTAATGATATAATAGTAAAAATTGGAGAAAATTACCAGAAATGGGAAACGGAATAAACGACAACCAGTATAATCAAGCTGCCTTTAACCACGCTCCCATCGGCGTTACAGTCTTTGACAAAGATATGAATGTCATTGAATGCAACGACACAATTTTAAAATTACTTGGAACCTCCAGAGAAGACTACATAAAAAACTTTTTTAAATATATTCCTGAATACCAGCCAAACGGCGACAAATCCTATGAGAAAGCGCTCGAGATTTCCAAACGGGTTTTGAACGGCGAACCCATGACGGTTGAATGGACGCATATTTCAACTGACGGCGAAGTTATCCCCTTCGAAGTCACTTTGGTTCGTGTAAAAGAAAAAGACAAATATTTTGGGCTTGGCTACCAGTATGATCTTCGCCGCATAAAAAAAATAACGGAAGAGATGAAAAAACAAAGCGCTCTTCAAAAAGTGCGTCTTGGCCAGCAGGAACTAATATCCGAAATATCGCGGAGTTTTATTTCTTCCGCCAGCACGCAGACTCTTGTTAAAGAAGCTATCGCAAAACTGGGAAATTACTATGAAGTCTCAAGCGTTGTCATATTTAATCTTGATTATGAAAGCGGAGACGCGTCTCTCGCCTATCAGTGGACTTTCGACAAAAAATTATTAGACAGGGAAAATTTTAACACGCGCGATTTAATAAAAGAGAGTTTTCCGGAACGGCTTTACAACAGCGCTTCCGTGCCGATTATTTCCTGCGCGGACATATCTGCAAGCCATGAGGATGTTTTTCGCAGACTTGTTTCACTCGGCGTAAACGCTTTTATCTGCGCGCCTCTTTATGTCGAAGGCAAACTATGGGGAATGTTTGTAGTTGAACAACACGGAACAACGCGTCATTGGACAGATAACGAAAAAAGTTTCGTCGCGATGACCGCAAGCACAATCGCCGGCGCCATCATGCTTGATATTTACAACACAAAACTAAAAGACGCAATTACGGAAGTTACCGCGGCAAGCAAGGCGAAGAGCGAGTTTTTATCAAACATGAGCCACGAAATGCGCACTCCGATGAACGCCATTATCAACATGACGGCAATAGCGAAAAATTCCAGCGACATAGAAAGAAAAAACTACGCGCTTGATAAAATCGGAGACGCGTCGAGCCATCTTTTGGGCGTAATCAACGATATCCTTGACATGTCAAAAATTGAAGCGAACAAGTTTGAGCTTTCTCCAATCGAATTTAATTTTGAAAAAATGATAGGGCGCGTCGTAAATGTTATTAATTTCCGCGTTGAGGAAAAGCATCAGAAATTAACGGTAGAAATCGGCAATGATATACCAAATTGTTTAATCGGCGACGATCAGCGCATCTCGCAGATTATTACAAATCTTTTGGGCAACGCGGTCAAGTTTACGCCGGAAAACGGAACCATCAGCCTGTTCGCAAAACTGTTAGGTGAAAAAAACGGCATTTGCACAATACAGATCAACGTAATCGACACCGGAATAGGAATAAACGAAGAAAATCAAAAAAAACTTTTTAAATCTTTTAATCAGGCGGATCCAAGCACGTCGCGCAAATATGGCGGCACAGGTTTGGGGCTTTCGATATCAAAAAGTTTTGTAGAAATGATGGGCGGAAAAATCTGGGTTGAATCCGAGTACGGAAACGGAGCGACTTTTGCTTTTACAATGCAGGTGCAGCGCGGAAAAGGAAATGAAGAAGAAAAAAAGCCGGACAAAGAACAAATAGAATTAAGGGAGATTTTCACAGGACACAAAATATTGCTTGTCGAAGATATGGAAATAAACCGCGAAATTGTTTTGATGCTTCTTGAATCGACAAAACTGGAAATAGACTGCGCCATAAACGGGCTTCAGGCTGTCGATATGTTTTTGGAAGACCCTCTGCGCTACGAAATGATTTTTATGGACGTTCACATGCCGGGAATGGACGGCTATGAGGCGACGCGTCAAATTAGAATGTACGAAACAAAATTAAAGGAAAAAGGCAAGGTGCAAAAAAGGGTGCCGATAATAGCGATGACGGCTAACGTTTTTAAGGAAGATATTGAAAACTGCATAAACGCGGGAATGGACGGCCACCTTGGAAAGCCGCTGGATTTTGAAGTTATTATGCAATATCTGCGTGATTACTTAGCTGCTTAACCGCGAAAGTCACGGTTTCCTTCAATTCATCAAGGTTTTTGCGTTTTAAAACAACTAATTGAAAAATAGCAGTCTCGACAAAACTGTAAAGATAGTTATGCACTGTTTTTACGCGCGCTTTCTTAAGCTCTCCCGATTTTATTCCTTCCGTAACCAAAGAAGACAAAATGCGGTGGATTTTTACAGTCCTTCGCCTGACCCTTTCCTCGGGATTAAAATCGCCCTTGGAAAGATGCAAAAGATAGTTAAGCACAACAGAGAGAAGCCGCCTGTTTTGTTCAAAAAGTTTAAAAATCACCAGCAGCACTTTGGAAATTTTATCCACGCTGCTTAAAGAAGAGTCGGCGGTAATTACATTAATATTTTCTTCTACGCTTTGTAAAAGCTGCTTTATACTGTAGATAAAAATTTCTCTTTTATTTTTAAAATATAAATATAAAATTGTTCTTGTTATTCCGCTCTTGTCTGCAATCTTTTGGAAGGTGGCGTCTCCAAAACCGTCTTCCATGAAAACGGCAAGAGCTTTATCAAGTATCTTCTTGCGCCTTTTATCATGCTCTACCGCAATTGCCATCATCAACCCCTTTTAAAACAAATTGTTTTATAATACTTAATTATAATACATCATATTGAAAAAAACAGGAGGGAATTGCGCCGTTGCTGATTTCTCTGCAGGAGTCCGCCTTCCTGCCGTAAAAACTTTCAAACCCGCTGTGGTCTGTTATCACGGCAAGTTTCCAGCCGGGAAATCCGGCCGTAAGGCAGGTCATGTTCCTGTAGATTTCTTCCGCCATGGATGGATCTCCAAGCCTTTTTCCGTAAGGCGGATTGGTGACAATGTAACCGGAATCAGAAAATGAGCTTGCAGCTTTTGACATCGGCAGGACTTTTAGATCGATGTCCGGAGCTGCGCCGGAACTGCCTGGGTCTTTGGATCGAATGCCGCGCTGAGGTTCTTTGCCTTCGGCGATATCGATTAGACGCGCGGCATTTGATGATGCGATCGATATGGTGCGGATGTCTTCATCGCTTCCTGCAATTCTTACAAGACGGGTAAAATCAATTCTGGCGCGAAACTCTTCGCGCACTGTTTGTTCTATTTTGCTGTCGGCGATGAGCATGTCCTGAACCGCGAAATTTCTGCCAAGGCCGGGCGCGATATCCCACGCGTACATCGCAGCCTCGATAAGAATTGTGCCTGAACCGCAGAATGGATCATAAAGAGGGAACTTTCGTTTCCAGCCTGATAACAGCAGAATGGACGCGGCCGTCGTCTCGCGAAGAGGAGCTGCGCCGCCTTCGCTGCGATACCCTCTTTTAAAAAGCGGCTCTCCGCTCAGATCGACAAGGAGGGAAACAATTTCTTTTTCGATGTAGACGCGGACTTCCGCAATTTTAACAGGCGTGTTCACGCCCGGTTCCGGGAGCCGGTTCATTTTATATTTTTCGCATAACCTCTGCGCCGCCGCTTTATGAACAATCGCCTGAATACTGGTTTCAGCTTTTAGCTGAGAGCGGTTTGTGCGCACCTTCGCGACTTTTAGTCCCATACCTTTGGGAACAATACGTTCCCATGCCGCAGAAGCCGCGCCTTCAAAGAGCGCGTCAAAATCCGTCGCTTTGTAATTCGCAACTTCCAAAAGAACGCGATCTGCGGCGCGAAGACCGATCAGAGATTTATACAAACCTGTTTTGTCTGCCTTGAACCGCACTCTTCCGTAAAGCGAATCTTCAACTTTTATATCGATAGAATTTTTTTCACCGCTTTTATCCGCCAGTTTTTTTAATTCATTTGATACGGCTTTTTCAGCGCCAACCGCGCACAAAGCGACAGCGGTTTCTGTTTTTTCCATGAGAGCATTATACCATATTTTAATTTTGTAACTAGCGCAGCTGGTTTGATACCAATAAAAATACTTCGACCAGCTTGGGATCGAAGTGCGTGCCCTTTCCGTCTTCTATTATTTTAACCGCTTCTTCGTGAGTGAATGGTTCTTTGTAAGGTCTTTTAGAAATCAGCGCGTCGTATACGTCAATTATTGCCATAATGCGCGACGGAAGCGGAATGTCTTCGCCTGCTTTGCCGTACGGGTAGCCTGAGCCGTCCCATTTTTCATGATGATAAACGGCGAACGTAAACGCGTAATCCAAAAATTCATGTTCCTGCGTTTTGTTTTGAATGTCTTTAATTATTTCGCCGCCAAGAACCGTATGGCTTTTCATTATTTCAAATTCTTCTTTGTCAAGTTTTCCGGGCTTGCCTAAAATACTGTCGGCAATTGCGATTTTTCCGACATCATGAAGCTGAGCGGATAAAACCATCTGCTCAATATTCCATGAATGTGACAGTCCGCTGTATCCGCTGTCTTTAATAACCGCGCCAAGAAAAATCTTCAGGTATCTGCTTGTGCGATCGATGTGTCCGCCCGTTGTGTCGTCTCTTCGCTCGACAAGTTCCGCCATGGTTTCCATCACCGCGTTTTTAAGTTCTACGATTCTTTTGGTTTTTTCCTGAACCATTTTTTCAAGATTCTCGTTGTAATTATGAAGATCGTCTTTTTGCTTTTCTATTTCAGTGTTGGCTGTTAAAAGATTATCGTTTAATTTATTAATTTGATACGTGTGAATGAACGTATTTACCTTGCTGTTATACAGTAATATTTTTGTAACAAGGCTTATTAAAAAAATATTTAATATGTGCGACTGCAGGCCGAAATATTCGTTTATCTGCTGATTTTTCAACATCAATATGTAAGCCGTCGCGATAAAATAAACAACAGCAAAAGTAATAAACACCTGAGGTTTAAAATCCGGCAGGAAAGAAAATAAAAAAATCGTTACAAAGAAAATGAAAGGAATTTGATCCGCTCTTCCGGCGGAATTAATTACAAATTCATATAAAATGAAAAAACCCGCGATTACAAAGTAGCAAAAAACCCACAACAGCCACTTCTTTCCGCTTTTTTTAAGAAGAAATATGCCAAGATTAAATAAAGCGATTACGGCAATTTCGCTGTAATCGATAAAATCGAATATCCCTGCCGCGTTTTCATTTGCCAGATACTTAAAAACCGCGTTGATCAATTTAGCCGCAAGCGCAATCAGCGTCAGCAATCTGATTCTGCGAATACTGTTATCCAGCTGAATTTTATCAAACTGAGCCTGAAGTTCCGGCGGCACAACCGCAATAATTTTCCCGAAGAGAATTTTTAATCTGGCCAAGAACATATGTTTCATCACGATATTATAGCATGAAAACCGGAAATCACTAAGAACATTATCATCTGCTGCCTAATTTGTCATTGTCTGAGTCAGGCGCTGTTTAATTTCTTCTACGGAGAGACCTTGATCAATTAGGTCGATAACGAATTTTTGATTCTTTTCTTGACCTTGCTCGATACCATCTTCACGACCTTCTTCATAACGTATATCGGCTATTTCTTCGATTGTTATATCGTCTGTTAACATATTGAATACCTCCGAACTGTTGGCTTCCAAGAACTCCTTCAGAATATTATGCTCTATACAATATTGTACAGCCTTTTTTACTGCTTCAGCAAGTGGCATATATACGTTATATTCGTTTATTTTGCCAATTAGTATACTGTAGTTATTGAGAGTTATGCATTTTTCAAGTATTTCTGAATTGTGTCCGGGTTTGATGTTGTAGATATGAGCTACTAGTTCCAGTGGTAATTCTGCGTTTTCCAGTAACTTTAATCCTGAGATGTCTTTAAAAGCAGTAGAAAGTTTTAGTACCTGATGATCAGGATAATTCTCTTTACCGTTGTAAAGTACAATAAATTCCGGCGTTGGAATTTTAATAAGTTTCCTGTGATAGATGTTTTTACTCTCAATGATTTTCTCGTAGACTCTTGAGATGTACATTAGTAATCTTAGAGGGATGTTTTGGCTAATCGTAGATTGATGCTCAATAAGCACCACAATTTTGTCATTGATTGTGAATGACAGATCATTAATCTTGGTCATAAAAAGAGCGTCTGAGAGGGTATTGATGTCTACGATTGCATCTTGAGGTACATCGACTCCTTCGATAGCCGAGTAAAGCTCTCTTAGAATCTCCGGTGAACCGAAGAGCAGTGAAAACACGCTGTCCTTGTGTTTTCTGTTAACATTTGTGTCCATATAAATCTCCATATAGTGGTTTTCCAAAGCCGTCAAAAGACAGCCAGGACAGAACTTTCAAACAAGAAAAATCTGTGCCTATATATGGCGCGAGCATGCGTGGCGCATGACCGAAAACAGAAATAAATTGTTATTTTTTTAATTTTAAGTCACAAAATACGAAGTAATTTGAGTTTTCGGAGAAAACTAGACTGAAACGAAAAAAATTAAGATTTTTTTATGTATTAAATCCTATTCTTCTAGGTTCTTTTGGATGTTCGATTAAGTTATTTAAAGCAATAATAATATCGTTTACTTTTTTATCATTTTTCTCAATGTAGAGCATAAGGAGTTTCCGTAATTCGGTAATTTGTTCATTTACGCCGCCTTTTGTAAAAACAAACTGTCTTAAATACACAAAAGCCCGCATAATGTTGATGTTTACATTTATTGCCTCTTCAGAATTTATTACGCTGGATAGCATTGATACGCCTTGTTCGGTAAAAACATAAGGTAAATATCGCCTGCCGCCATGGTAGAAGCTTGAGGTCGCAATTTGCGACCTCAAGCTTATCCATTCGTCATCTGTTAGTTGAAACATAAAATCGTGCGGAAATCTTTTTATGTTGCGTTTTACCGCTTCATTCAGTCTTTTGACCTCAACTTCATATAAACCTGCCAGATCGCGGTCAAACATAACGTTCTATCCGCGAATTTCGTAAATCATGTCCTTGATGGGAATTAATGTGCCTTTTTCCATCTTGAGCCTCCAAGTGGGGATTTTCCCCGGAATTTTTTTAATGCAAGAAAAAAAAATGCATTATTCGATCTTTCAAAAAAAGACCATATATATATGGCGCGAGCATGCGTGGCGCATGACTCAAAAGCCAAAAAAAAGGCGGAGGGGGTGCATGGGCGGGGGCGGCTTTTTGAGGCAATTATTTAAAATTTGGCGTTTTTTGGTAAAATTTCATCTTTTTTGAGGGTCAGGATTGTTCAAATATCCGAAAATTTGACCATAAAAAAGTCGAAAAAATTTGTTTTTTATGTTGTCAAATTCAGACAAATGGCTGTATAATATTGTTAGAAATAAACGTCCCTTTAAAACTAGCACTCGTTGAGGGCTGGGGGACGAAAAAAACGAGGAGAATTTTATGAAAAAATTTTCATGGATTTTGGCACTTATCGCGGCATTAGCGATGGTGTTTATTGGATGCGGCGGC
>Ga0209755_10000280_pt1 | contig 99067 bp, 87 predicted proteins | sample TergutCo191P1_FD_187301 | JGI IMG/M metagenome (GOLD analysis project Ga0209755, IMG submission 187301) | Cornitermes sp. P1 segment gut microbial communities from Petit-Saut dam, French Guiana - Co191P1 (SPAdes) (version 2) | ecosystem: Host-associated > Arthropoda: Insects > Digestive system... | reverse complement strand
AATTTGTCAAAAACCGCTTTAACAGCGGGAAAGACCCGAACCTTTACTTTTACCGTGACAAATCGCAGCACGAAGTCGATATTATCGAGGACTTCGGAACATACCTTCAGGCCTGGGAGGTAAAATCAGCAAAAGCATTTCACACGGATTTCACAAAAAATCTGAAGTATCTGAAAAATCTTCTGGGCGGCGCGCTTACAAAAACACAGGTAATTTATGACGGTCAGACGATAAACATGCAGGAGTACGGAATTAATAATTTCAGGGATATTTTTTAGCGGCAATCAAGTATCTGCCTCAAATGCTCCGGCATCTCCACGGTCTTCCCGCGCAGCCCCGGCAGCTTGCCGTTTTCCGTCGTCCAGCCATTATCGTTTGTAAAGCGTCCGCCTATAGTGCCGTCGGCATTGATCTCTTCGGCGCTTACCCTTACGTTGTTTGCGCCTACGCTCTCGTTTACGCTATACCCCAGCACGCCGCCGACGCTTTGGCCTCCGGCTCTGACCGGGCCTGCGGAAAAGCAGTTGGCAACGCGGCTTCTTACGCTGGCGGCGCCCACAACGCCTCCCGCGTAATTACTGCCGCTGACCACAGCGGCTGAGTAACAGCTGGCCACGCTGCTGTTGCCGCTGACATGCCCCACCACGCCGCCGGTGCCGTCGGAACGGGACCAGTGGAAAAAAGAGTCGCCGCTGACCCTGCCCGTAGAGTAGCAGTTGGCTATCCTGCTTCTGTCGATGACAAAGCCCGCCAGCGCGCCTACGTTGCCGCGCCCCTGAACATCAACGTCCACAAGCCCAAGGTTCCTCACCACGCCTCTCCTGACAAGAGCGAACAGGCCGGCGCCGTCCGAATTGGATTTGCTGACCCGCAGATTGCTTATTACGTGGCCGCCGCCCTCAAATGTCCCCGAAAACGGTATGCCCCCTTCCCAGTTCTCCTGATCAAACTCCCCTATAGGCATCCAGTTGTCATACTCCGACAGATCGATGTCGGCGGCGAGCTTAATAGTTTTGCCGGAGAAGCTGTAACGCGCCGGCTTCCCGTCCCACATCCCGTTAACGATCTCCGCCAGCCCGGCCAGCTCGCCCGCGGTGGATATGGTAAAAACTGCGGCCCTTGGATCCGCGGCAACAGCGTCCGTGTACCAGCGGGTATCGGAGAGCGGCGTTACCGTTACCGATACCGACGCGGATACCGCAGTATCAACAGCCGCAGCCGCGGTCACGGTAAGCGCTGAAGCCGTCTCGTCCGCCGCGACCGTAAGCAGCCCGGACGCATCTATCGCCGTAGAGCCTGACGCGTTGCCGGATACGGACCATATCACGGACTTGTTTCTGCCGCCGCCAAAAACGCCCACGGCGAACCGGCGCGTACCGCCCCTGCCCGCGCGCGCCGCAAGGCGCGAATGCCTCAGATAAATTTGGAGGTGCGGGGCTGATACCGCCGGCCCATTAAGGCCCGGCAGCTTTCCGTTCTCTACCGTCCACCCGTTCTTCTTTGTAAAGCGCCCGCCTATCGTGCCGTCCGCCAAAACAGCGGCGGACGTTATGCTCATGCCGTTTGCGGTATTCGCGCCGATATTCGGCCATACGGTATTGCCGGACACGTTTATCATCCCGGCGTAAGCAACGTTGTTTGACAGCGTATCCCTGTTATGATGGGCGCGGACATTGCCGGATACGCGCCCCACGTCGTCGCTGCCGCCGGTACCCGTCATCGACACTTCGGGGTTAAGCGCGGCGCAGTTGGCTATAACGCTTGGGCACGGCTTGTGCTCGCACCAGTGTATAAACCCCACAATGCCGCCGACATTATCGTCGCCGCGTACGGTAGCGGCTGAATAGCTGTTCCTCACGTCGGAACCGCCCGACACGCCCCCCACAACGCCGCCAACGTTATCTATGCCGGTGATAAGGCCGGCGGAGTAACTGTTTTCGACGAATGAATCACCGGCCAAACGCCCCACAACGCCGCCTGCGTGATCACCGCCGCTTACCGTGCCGGCGTAGTAACTGTTAATCACGCTGCTCCTTTTGGTGACGTCGCCCGCAATGCCGCCGATACCGCTGTAAACGCCGCTGACCGCAGCGGTGGAGTAGCAGTTGGCAATGCTGCTTGTGTCGCCGACATACCCCACAAGGCCGCCAACATTGTCTGTCATCCTGTTGGGGCCCCCGCCGCTGGCCCTTACAACGCCTGTAGAATAGCAGAACTCCACGCGGCTGCCACCGGAAATTTTTCCCGCCAGGCCGCCAACGGTTATCCCGCCCTGAATATCCACGCCCTCAACCCCAAGATTTTTCACAGTGCCGCCCCTTATGCCGCCGAACAATCCCTGAACGCTTAATTTTGGGCGGTTGATGGTGAGGTTGCTTACGACATACCCGCCGCCGTCAAACGTCCCCGAAAACGAACAGGCAAAGCTCGACTCATAGTTAAAGTCAATCCCTATAGGAACCCAATTTTTATACGCGGCCAGATCGATGTTATTTACGAGCCTTACGGTCTTGCCCTCAAAGTCATCCCTGACCACCCAGACGATAAACGCCAATCCCGCCAGCTCATCGGCAGTGGAGATGGTGAAGGTATCCGCTTTCGGATTGTCGATGTACCACGCGACATCAGGCTTCGGCCCGGCATATTCCGGCGCGGCCCGCTCCGCCTCTATATTGATTTTCCAGGCAGCGGAGGATGCGGCAATGTTTGCGGAATCGGGATTGCCGGCATCGCGGTCGACGAGCGCCAGTTCCGCCCTCGCTGCGGCAGCCGCCGCGGCAATACCGCCCGATGACGATTTGCCCCCGCACCCCGCCGCAAAGGCAGTAATCGCTGCGATGACGGCGAGCGTCACCGGCCATATAGCGGCACTCAGACGCCCCGGCGCCGTACGCCCACATTTTTCGGATATCCGCCCCACTCCCGCCCCCTGTCCACCCGATTATTGATACCGCAACGGGCGATCAAAAACGACCGTCCCCTATAGTTATAATATATATTATCCATCAAACCGACCGCAGCCCCAAACAACAAAATGGCCGGTGCACCCGCCCGCGTGAACAAAACGCCCGCCGGGAAACACACCGCTTGACCGTATATAATTAACCATAGCCTCGTCGCTATTTTCGAGAATTTTGTTCATCAAAACTTAAAAACAAAAAACACACTAAAACATCAGTGAATTCGCGATACGAGGTTTTTTTATAACCGTGAATGATGAGATTACTTAGCAGATAGTAAATATAATACATTTTGGCGCTAAAATCAAATAAAACGTTAAAACATTTGGGGGGATTTAAATTTTTTCCGGAAACTTCTTGAAAAATCCAGTGCCAAATACCCATAATTTAGGTATTGTTTCAATCGGCGATTCCCGAACCTGAAAAAATAACCAATAACCCGACATGACAGGCAGGTATATTATGAAATCCGGCAATAAAAGGGTGTCCATATTTTCGCGGATTACCTCTGTAACAATCTCCAAGGAGCTTGTTGTTGACCCCCAAACGGGCCGCTGCCCGGCGTTTGAGATTTGGTTCTGCGCCGACGGCATAGTCCCGTTCCCGCAGGTGATTGTTCGGGAGCACGGGCGGGAGCACATCTACAGCGGCGGCGCGATTAATATAGATAAGGCCTCCGCCCACTTCACGGTTACGGTGCCGGCGGGGACGCTGCCGGCGGGGAACTTTCAGGTGCAGGTTGAGGGGTGCCGCCGGGCCGACTGGCAGAACGCGGGCGGCGGGGACTGGGTGAAGGCGTTCGCCGAGGTGAACATCGCGCCGCAGAAGCCCTCCGAGAAGAAGAGCCGCGCCGTGAAAGCGGGGGCGAGCAAGGGGGTCAAGATATACTTCGGCATCCACAAGCATATGCACCAGCCCTATTACAGGGCCGCCGACACCAACTATTGGGACGGCGAGAAGGACGGGATTTTCGGCTCGCGGGCCGGCAACTACACGCAGTTCCTGAAAGACGCGGTAGACCAATACATCAGCGGCCAGCTGCCGAGGGGCGGGCTTTCCACAAGCTGGAGCGGGTCGCTCATAGAGCAGCTCAACCGCTGCGCCGCCGAGGGGCTTTGCGGCGGGGCCTTCGGGTCGTGGACCAACCCGCTGCGGGAGGCCGCCCCGCACACGACCAACGGCAAGGCAGGCGCGAAGAGGATGGCGTTTACGGATTTCGGTTTCTTCCACCCGCTCATGGCGCTTATCCCGGGCCGCGACATCGTTACGCAGATCGAGATGCACCGCAAGATCATACGGGATGTATTCGGCGTCGAGACCTCGCGCACGCTCTTCCCGCCCGAAACCGCTTTCCACGTGCGGATGATACCGTGGCTCAACAAGGCCGGGGTCAAGGCGGTGATCTACGACTCCGTACACCGCTACAGGGCCTGCAAAGACTACCCCTACGGCGGCAAGGAGGAGGGTATGCTCCCGCCCAACCAGTCCGAGCAGGAGAACGCGGGCATTGGCGGGTGGATGCGGCTGACGAACATCTGGGCGCCGAGCCAGATCAACACGTCCATGCTGCGGCCCGAATATATTAAGTACGAGGATGTAGACGGCACGGTGCATAAAATCATAGGCATCCCGGCGGAGCGTTATCTCGGCAACGAAGACGCGCGCGGCGGGTACGGCGCTTTGCAGTACGGCAGCGTGCTGGGGCAGATTTACGACCATATCGTGCAGACCGACACCTTCGACCCGGCGCACCCGCCATTCTTCCTGCTGCACTCCGACGGCGACAACCACGGCGGCGGCGCGGATTCGTACTACCGCAGCAACACCGGCCAGCTCGTAGAGTGGCTGAAGAACGACAGCCGGTTCGAACTCTGCACGGTAGACGACTACCTGAACGACTTCCCGCCCGACCCGAAAAACGCGGTGCACGTGGAGCCGGGCTCGTGGGCCGGGGCCGACAACGGCGACCCGCAGTTCCGCAAGTGGTTCAGTATGTACGAGCAGCCGTACTCGCCGGATTTAAACTCCTGGGCGGTGCTGACGGCGCTGCAGAACTGCATCTATACTGTGCAGGATTCCGGGTGCAAGGGGAGCGATATCAATCACGCGGTGCGCCTGCTGCTTACTGCGGAGACGAGCTGTTACTGGTACTGGACCGGGCAGGATATCTGGGACCGGCAGGTAACCGACGCGGCCAACGCGGCAATGGCGATAATCCGCCCCCAACTCGACAAGGTGATATCCGCCGGCAGCGACAAAACTGGACCGGTAATATTCCCGCCGTGGGTAACGCCGGAGAACCCCGGCGGAAAAACTTGGGGGAACAACTGCCTCAGGGACGCTGAGAAAGAGGGCACCGTCCACACGTTTATCTACGACGTCTCAGGGCTCTCTTCGGCAACGCTCGTAATAAGGGCTGGCGGCAAGGAGCAGCGGATAACGATGAAGGGCGGGACGTACCCGTCTAAAACATCTCCGGCGGTCACCGGCGAGTACTACACGGCAAAGCTGCCGCAGGGCCTCGGCGACGTACGTTATTACATTGAGGCGGAGGACAAGAAGAAGAACGTGTCGGTGTCGTCGCTTGAGAGGATATTTCTGGCGTAATTTTCGTTAGCATCAATAATCCTGTTTTTACAGGGGGCGGGTTTCAAACCCGCCCTCCATCATACAAAATCCGGTTTGGCATTGTATACAAAATTCCGCACAAAATCAATAATGCTTCAAAGGCGGCTGCCCCAGCGGGAACACGTTAAACCCAATATCAAACAACCCCTGATGATTAAGGATATTCCGCCCGTCAAAAATAAACGAGGGCCGCTCCATCGCTCCAAAAATCCGCTTATAGTCAAGCCCCTTGTAATCCTTCCACTCCGTCATAACCGCAATCGCGTGCGCCCCACGGGCCGCCTCGTATGGGTCGGCAACAAACTCCAGCCTCCCGACATGGTTCGCCAAATCCACCTTTGCGTTATCAATCGCCTTGGGGTCTGATATAACAACTTTGGCGTGCTCACTCAACAGCTGCAGCGCCACGTCTATCGCCGGCGACTCCCTCGTATCCCCCGTGTCTGCCTTAAACGCGAACCCGAACAGCGCGATGCGTTTCCCGGCTACCGTGTTGAACATCGCCCGCAGCATATTCTGCACGAACCGGCGCTTCTGGTACTCGTTCATCTCAACCACGCTCTCCCAGTACTCGGCGACCTCGGTGAGCCCGTAGCTCTGGCAGATGTATACGAGGTTGAGGATATCCTTCTTGAAGCAGGACCCGCCAAACCCCACGCTCGACATGAGGAACCGGCTGCCGATCCTCGAATCCATACCTATCGTCCGCGATACCTCCGTAACGTCCGCCTCGGTCTTCTCGCACAGCGCGGATATGCTGTTGATGGAGGATATGCGCTGCGCGAGGAACGCGTTTGCCACGAGCTTTGACAGTTCGGCGCTCCACACGTTGCTCGTTACTATCCGTTCTTTGGGCACCCAGTTGGCGTAGATCTCCACGACCTCGTCCCGCGCCCTGATCCCCTCCGGGGTCAGCTGAGAGCCGATGAGTACGCGGTCGGGGCTGTTCAGGTCTTCTATGGCCGTCCCCTCCGCCAGAAACTCCGGGTTCGACAGCACCTCGAACTTTATCCCCTTCTCGTTGGCGTTGAGGATGCGGCTCATGGCCTCGGCCGTCCTTACCGGCAGGGTGCTCTTTTCGATGATGATCTTGTTTGACTGGGCGACTTTGACTATGTTGCGGGCGGTAAGCTCCCAGTACTGCAGGTCGGCGGCCCGCCCGGCCCCCTCGCCAAAACTCTTGGTCGGGGTGTTCACCGAAACGAAGATGATATCCGCCTCCGCGATTCCGGCGTCTATTTCGGTCGAGAAGAACAGGTTGCGCCCGCGCGCCTGCTTCACCACGTCGAGCAGCCCCGGCTCGTATATCGGCAGGTCGTCGCTGTTCCACGCCCCTATGCGCGCCGCGTTTATGTCCACCACCGTGATTTTGTACTGCGGGCACTTAGCGGCGATAACCGCCATAGTCGGCCCGCCCACATACCCGGCGCCGATACAGAGAATCCTCTTCGCAAAATCTGTGTTTGCCAAATTATCGCTCCTTAATGCGTTTATTATAGGTCCCACGATTAAATAAGCAACTTGTCCTAATATAATATATGGAACGGGGCACAGGGCAATTTTCTCAAAAACATACGCCCTGCGCAGCCACAACAAAATTATAAAAAATCCTGCGCGGCAGCCCCAAATTTTGTAACTTGTATAATATGTAGATCTCCCCCCGCAAAAACGCCAAAACGCTCAAACGGCCGCAGTCAATCTATGCCTGCGGTACGCGCGGGAGATGGGTACCACCGGTACCGGCTTAGCTTGCCGCCGTCAATCCTCCCCCCGGCAGTAAAAACTTTCGGCGCCAATGAGATCTGGCTATACCGAATACGCCGCTTACAGACAAGGGGGGACGTAAAAGCTTTTTCCATTCCAATAACGTAGCATTCGTGACTGTTACATTATAACATTCTTAACATTTTCCTTATTATTAACACCGAAAGGAACTGGAATCATATGCATGAATCTTCGCATTATCGGCCGTACTTCGGTACCGGCCAAAATATAAGCAGGGTGGTATACCACATCAACGCGGCAGCTGCGGTAAACTGCACGGTGCTGATACTCGGGGAAACCGGCTCAGGCAAAGGCGTCGTTGCCAGCCGGATCCACGGCCTCAGCGCCCGCAAAAACCACCCGTTCGTGGACATCAACTGCTCCGGCCTGCAGGGCGAGCTCCTCAAAAGCGAGCTATTCGGCCACGCAAAAGGCTCCTTCACAGGCGCCCTCGGCGACCACACCGGCCTCATAGAAGAAGCCGACGGCGGAACCCTCTTCCTCGACGAAATAGGCGACATGCCTAAAAACGTCCAGTGCCTGCTCCTCAAGGCCATCGAGGAAAAATCCTTCCGCCGCGTCGGGGAAAACGGCACGCGTTCCAGCGACTTCAGGCTCATCTGCGCCACAAACCGCAGCCTGCCCGAAGCAATGAAACACGGCGCTTTCCGCCCCGACCTCTTCTACCGCATCAACACCTTCAACATCACCATCCCCCCGCTGCGCGAACGGCAGGCTGACATCCCCAGCCTCATAAGCCACATCCTCAAAGAAATGGGCCACTCCCACCCCGTAGCCGACGACGTGATCAACGCCCTGACGCGCTACCGGTGGCCCGGCAACATCCGCGAACTCCGCAACGCCCTCGAACGCGCCATCATATTCGCCAAAGACGCCCCCCTGACCGCCGAGCACTTCGCCGGGCTGGGGGACTACGGATCGGCGGAAGAGGCGAAAACGGAAGGGCCGTGGGCGGCAGCACGGATGATTGAAACCGATGGGAACCACGCCTGGCCGACCGGTCAGAACGGCAGCCCCATCTGGAACCTGAAGGAGCTCGAAACCTGCCAGATCCTCCGCGCCCTCAAGGCGTTCGACGGCGACAAGGCCAAAGCCTGCGAGGCCCTCGGCATATCAATGTCGTCGCTCTACAGGAAATTAGAGGCGATTTTGGGCAACACGCTTGAGGAGGCGGGGGTGACGAAAGGGGGCGACGAGGCCGAAGAGGCGTAAAGGGGGGATGGCCATCCCCTCCAATGTTGTACTATGAGGCCCGTCGGCGCCGGTGATACGGCTCCGCCAACCTTATCCACAGCCGGACAGCCCCACGCCAATCTCACAACCTCTGTCAGGCAGGATAGAGGACGGTGGGATTTCCGGGGGCTGGTTTTGTCGTCGGCAGTTACCGGGGGTATCCCTCGGTAACTGCTGTTTTTTTAAAGATTGAGAGACCTGCAAAAGCAACCCTAAACCATCCACAAACCATAGCACAGCGCCACTATAGGATTTTTCCCCACTCCCCTCCAAGGAATTGGAGACCAATTTTGCTGGGGATACGAATATACCAAAATCGCCTGACAATGACAACTTTTTTCGTCTCCGGTATCCCTCCACCAGGAAAATTCGCAGCTACCTATTATATTCGGGGGAAGCTTCAAACAAGCTCTACTCTATCCTGCTTGTATACCATGGTATCGTTTCTCACGATTTTTGACAATACCCATCAAAATCCGACAATCCGGATCAAGGCAATGGCAACCTACATTTGTCTTTGATCTCCTCCATTAACTATATTTTATCGTAGTGTTGTATCACGGGCCGACCGCAGCCCTCCCCGGTATAACACACGCCATACTTCTATGCCGCTTACGTATTTCCTTCTCGGTTACTGGGAAACGTCTTCCGGCGTTAGATTGGCAATTTGCTTAAAACTTCTCAAAGTAAGGTGGCACAAATGAATATCCGTATATTCGGTACAATCTCGCACATGGAAAGAGCCCGTGCGCATATGTACAAAGGTGATTATGACAGCGCTATTATCGACTACGGCAAGGCAATCTGCTCTAATCCAGACAACGCCGAAGCGTTCTTTCACAGAGCTAACGCGTTCCTCCAAAAAGAAAATTATGACGAAGCCATAGCCGATATCACCAGAGCCATCAGCATTAACCCTAAATATATCGAAGCGTATGTTATCAGGGGAACCGCATACATAGGGAAAAAAGATTACAACCGTTCTACGGCAGATTTTGACAAAATACTCAACCTCGATCCCAACAACGCGGCCGCCCTCTCTCTCAAAGGATATGTCTATAATGAAATCGGCGACTACGTCAGCGCGCTGGAAAGTTATAATAAAGCCATCCGCATTAATCCGAATATAGCAGAAGTGTATTCCAGCAGAGCGACTGCATACGGTTACAGCGGAGATTACGACAACGCCATAGCCGATTTCACCAAAGCAATCAAGCTGAAGCCCACTTACTCTACAGCCTGCTTCGGCAGAGGATGCGCCCTCCTCGCAAAAGAGGAGTACGATGCAGCTATACGCGACTTCAACAAAACCCTGAACCTCAACCCCACCAACGCAAGATGCTACTTTGGACGTGGCATCGCCTACAACGAAAAAGGCGATAAAGAACGCGCCATAGCCGACTACACCAAAGCGATCGAGCTCGACCCCAACAGTGCGGAATTCTACGAAAGCAGGCGCAACGCATACTATGAAACCGGAGACTTCGACAGCGCCCTGGCAGACTTCACAGAACTATTCCGCATCAACCCGGATAACAACCTGTAAAAACGCAGTTTTTTTGTTGCAGGGTCGAACCCCGATAACACAACGCCTAAAATCTGGCCATGTCCCCCTCTACCACCTAGGGATGGGAGAGACGGATACATTAATGGATTTTGCCTAATACCTGAGAATGATATGATGTTACCTGATCTCAACAAAAAATCACATCCTTGATTTACAGAAATATAGACTACATCATTATTTTTCAGGCGACTGCTTTTTGGACAAACCTGACCTCCAACAGTATACATTATGGGGCTTTTTATTTCCTATTGTACCATTGACCTCTGGGAAAACATCGACATCGCCTGCTTTAGATAATTTACCGCTAAAACTCCTCCACGTATCTCTTCCCGCATAATCTATAATTGTGATATTTTTAATATAATTTAATGGGTCTTTCAACCATGATAAGGCGAAATATACACAATCGTTTTTCTTTAAAGCGTGTTTAATGATGTAATTCGTATTTCCACTATCACGTTCATGATTAATAATTATATGGAGACGATCAACCATCGTCTCTCCAATGTTACTAAGTGCCAAAAACATAGTGCCGTCCAACTCATTTTGTTCAACATTCGGTATTGTCCAAACATCAATTACCTTTTTTGAAAAAAGCTCTTGATATGTACAAATGTTTGGATCAATATATGAATTGCTATTAATAATACGACCCAATATTGGCTTCATAATAAAGCAAACCATTGTTATGCATATGGTAGCAATTATAGGTCGATAGAAATAATCCTCAAACGAATACGCGACGAAGATACTCATAGCAATAAAAACCATAATCATAAGTATGGCCGTCATAGCTTCATCATGCTTATATGGCCTTATCTTTCTCTTTACCATACTAGTCAAACATTTCACTCCTTTCATGAAATAAAAACGTACAATTTCTTTCACTCCACATACTAATGCGGCTGATAACAGAATTTTATAATTAGTGTTATCAGCACTAATTGGTGACCGACTTTTCCAAATCACAGATTCTTTATCGGCGTTTTTTAGAAAAAACTTTATTTTTATTGGCCGTACATACACTTCTGCCCATTATAAAGCATATCCCCAACCCTCTCCCTGACAAAATCGGCAAGGTTACCATCCATCACACAACGTAACATCTTGAAAAAAGAGATCAAATTGCTCTTCCCGGCACTGTTGGCACCGGCAAAAACATTCAAACTCCCTAGTTCAAAACCATCTAACTCACGGATAGACTAAAGCCGTGGATTGCTAACTTATCCAGAAAATTGCCCCTCAATAACCCTTCTCTTTTTACTACATCCCTAACACCACTTTACATTTCTAACATCATTCTTTCATCTTACTCGCGTCATCGGCCATACTGCGTCAGCCCCACCAACCATTAATCTTCCGATGAATCCTCCGCTACAAATAAAACATCTTCCCACTTATATTTTTCACGATAGATACTATGTTTAACCTCATAAATAGCTTCTTTGATTTGATTAACACATATGTCTAATTTTTTCACAATGTCTTTACCCCAAAAGCGTAGCACAACCCACCCCATATTTTCAAGCTCTTTATCTTTTTTACTATCCCGTCTCATATTACATTCAATCTTCTGAACCCAAAAATCACTATTCGTCTTTATTGTTTCCTTCATTGTTTTCCAATTTTTACCATGCCATAATTCTCCATCACAAAAAATTGCAATTTTATATTTAGTTATCGCAATATCAGGTTTCCCCGGAAGCTTACTATAATTTTTCCGATAACGAATTCCTTCTCGCCATAATGCTTTGCGTAATAATACCTCAATAGAAGTATTGCTACTTCTAATATGCGACATACATTTACGCCGTTGTTCTGGGGTTAAAATATCCATTATTTATGTAAACTGGTTGATCAACTCATCAGTAATAAATGATAGGGACTCTAATTGTCCCAAGCTACTGTATTCAATATTTTTTGTTATAGAATTCCACTGCATAAGCCCCAAATATGTTTCCATCTGAACATTTTCTTTTATACGTATTATTTTTGACACATCTGTATTTAAACGCAATAAATCAACTAATCTATTGCTGGCTCCATTATCAATATTTATAAGTAGGCCATACTTACAATTAGAAACTATACAATAGCCGATTAATTGAGACCATTGCGTGAGTCCTACTGATTTTCGCCTTTTTATCTCTAAAATAAGCAATTCAAATTTTTTGCTATTGGTAATTACTGCGAAAATATCAACATTAAGTGGAGGTATTTTCCTTACAAAGTCTTTGAGGCATTTACATTCAATCGGGTGCTCCGTTATCAATTCTTCGACTTTAGATTTCATTTCGCCAATCTTCCAATAAACATAAATATCATTTTGTTTCTTCGCCCTAAAGTTGCTTTGTAATTGCATCTCGATAAAATGCGTTATTTCCGGGTAGTATGATACCTCGGTCATCTAAGGTCCTCTTCCTTAATATTGTTGACTATTATTTTATATGGGATTTTCTCATCAATATGTATAAGTTTCTTGTAAACTGATGGGTTTCTTGCACCAATAAGAACTGCATAGGATTCATCAAAAATCATTAACGGCGTCAATAAATCTGGAATTTTGAAACCAAAACTCATCGTAGGCATAGAAAGTAACGCGGTCTCTATGATTTCAATGAAATTTCCTTTGGGCCTCTTACCATGTAAATTTCCAGTCTGAGCTGATATAAGATAAGCTACACCTTGCATAATTTCACTAAGTGGATAGCCTGTTGTTTCCGCGTTTCCAAAAATAAGTGCACGAGCGTTACCCGTGTACATTTTATACAATTTCTTTACTTTCAGTTTTTGTGTACAATACATTCTGTTTTTGAATAGCGGTGTTTTGTTAATAATACTTTCAATATACTTCACATCTCCTTTGACTATTATAGGAAACGGACTAATTCGCTCTTTTGAGTATTTCAAAAGCCGTTTAATTTCGTCATAAGGAGTATGTTCACAACCAAGGACTGCACAAACGTGCTTGTGATGTATATAATGCCCTCCTCTAATTTCGGGCGGTAAAAGAGGACTGTTTTCATCCAAATGTACACATGAATACTCGGCACTTATCCTATGTGATTCGCATGGTTCTACATAACCCGGAGGCGTTTCCTGCAATTCCAAATTTTCAACACTTGACTCTACTTTGGTCTTAAAAGCGAACGCGCCAAACTTTGCATATTGATCCAACTTTACCCGCACTTTAAACCCCTTTTTCCATGGCTTATAATAAGGGTCACTCCCTGCATGAAAATTTGGATGGTTCCAAAGAACTTGGTCTGGGTAACATTTTAAGCTATACAACAGACGGCAAAGTTGACACACAAAATTAAAACACATCCCCGGTATTTCAAAAGAGATTATTTGGTTGTCCGCAGTAAATCGCCGATGTGACGGTGTCAAACTCCCTATGGTATCGCCTAGACCAGCTACAAAACGTCTTTTGAGATAGTCGTCAACTAACTCGGTAACAATTTTTTCTACTGAAACATTTCTTCTTATCTCACCAACCGGAGATATGCCGTAATAATTTAAATCGTTAATGAGTACGGCCAAATCCCCTTCACATAAAACATTCCATATTCCACCTTGAGATGCCTGATATGATATGTTTAGTCCATATACTGCTCGGAACATCGGGCCTACCACTTTTAAAATGTCTTTTGCTATTTCCCCTGCACGTTCAGGTTCTCTTATACAAGAGCCCCATTTCTTGTAGGGGAGTTTTACAACAAACGTATCTTCGGCATTGCCAAAAACACCGCCACCAATAACAAGACCGAGCAAATAGGCTTTATCCGCATTCATAACGTTACTCATACACAACACCCCACCGATTTCCGTTTCTTTAGCGGGATCGATTTCTCTTTCTTTTCTTGGCCTTCTTTTTTTTCAAACACTTGTTGCTTGATAGCAATAGCAATAACCTCTGCTAACTTGACCGGCACGGCATTACCTATCACCTTGTACATACCTACAATATCGCGTTGAGTCTTATCAATGAAAATAAAATTATCTGGAAATGTTTGAATACGTGCAATTTCTCTGATTGTATAGCGCCTGTTTTGGGTTGGATGAATTATTCCACAGTTCTCCGGCTGTGCTGATGCGGTTATTGTCCCACTTATTTCATCTCGCGAAAAACGCCTATAAAAATTGGGCGAATGATATTTCTCCATATTATCACGGATTCTCTGAAACCGAGGAGCCAATTTTTCATATGGAATGTCTTTCCATGACCCCCCTTCAGGTATTTGCGCTACCATTCCATATGCTTGTGGAGACAAACACCAGTGCACTTGATTTGGGGTATCTGCTGGAACGTTTAGCACATTACGTAATGTTAATCCTTGCTTATTTTGTGGCACCGGAAAACAAAAGGTTTTACCTAAATCTTTCCGTACCCCTACAAATACAACACGTTGTCGATTTTGCGGAACCCCGTAGTCGCTAGCATTCAGTAATTCATATTCAACATTATAACCTATTTTACCTATAACACTTAAATCATTATGAATCACATCAACAAGTTGTTTACCGTTTATGTGTTTTGTGGAAAGCAAACCTTTTACATTTTCAAATACAAACACTTTAGGCATTTTTTCACCAATAATTCTTAAGCATTCTTCATATAACATTCCACGGGAATCATGAACTCCTTTACGATTCCCAGCGTTAGAAAAAGGTTGGCACGGAAACCCAGCCGTTAAAATATCACAATCTGGTATCTCGGATGCTTCTATTTCCAGTATGTCCCGACCATCTATTTTACCTAAATTGTTTTTTGCATAAACAGCTTGGGCATCTTTATCAAAATCATTTGCCCAAAGAATTTTATAGCCAGCCTGTTTGAATCCTAAATCCAAACCACCGCAACCGGCAAAGAGAGAAACCATTGTCGGCTTATGTCTCACGTTTTCCCCCCTACACGTAAAAAGGTTTTAGAACTCGTTTCAAAAACGGTGTAAGCTCGCTATTAACAATGTGTTATAATATGTAACAATGAGACTACATCTATATTTTAGAGCTACATACTTAATTAAAAATACTATTAGCTATATATCTATGTCAATATTTTTTATTATTCTTATTGCAAAATATGTTTTATCCCATTAAAGCACCTATTTTTTCCTGTTTCTGACTGACATATAAATGACAAACATATAATATATAATTATATTATGTGATACTCAATATTGTAAGGACGGCCATATGTTTATTTTTTTGAGCTAGTGCCTGTATCACACGATTTTATTGACATCAACAAAATCGCGAAATTAACTTCATCTGAGCCGTTTTTTACGGTTTTTATGTTTTAGAATTTGTTATATTTAGTTATATTAAATAATACAGATATATGTCAATTAAATAGCGCCATTTCGTATATAATCCCCCGGCCTGTAAACAGTCCAAGTATTCCTTGACAGTTGCCCACCACACTACCTCCCCCCTAAACCATTATCTTACCCTCACAAATCCCGTCAATTCCGCGTCCCCCCCCTCTTTCGGCGACCTGCCCCAATTCTTATGACGCTTTTAGTATTTCGTGATTATTTTTCAACCCGCTCCTAACCCCAAGCATTTTCTAGAAATTAACAAAAGCTTGACAGTCCCACATAAATCCGAGACTATTACAACCCCACCTACGATTTTGTTAACCGCAATAAAACCGCAAAATTTGCATCGTTTGAGCCGTTTTGGGGAATTTTATGCTATCAATGTTGTTATTACAAATTATATTTGCCTAACTTATTTATTGCAACAAAAATGCCCATTTTTCACTTAATCTCCCGTCCCCCGATCCTCCTCCGCATTTCCGCCAGTGTCTCCAGATACGCCTTTTCGACCTCTATCAGTTCGTCGGCGAGCTGTTTTTGGTACCTGTCGTAGCCTCGCAGGGCCTTTTCCTCGGCCTTACTGACCGTCTCTGCTGGTTAAAAGCCTCTTTCCGGCAGATTTTATGCTTACGTATTTACCACTTATCAAGTCCGGGCATGACCGAGTCTTTGTCCCGTTTGCTGATAATCTTGTGGAAAAATATGCATACGCAATGCTTTGTGGCGCGATACGCTATTTTTTCTGAAACGTCTATTACCAGCACATCCGATATCTCTGCCATGCTACAAAACCATGCTGTGTGCGGTGCCGGACAGTTCTTCTCTCAGCCAGTCTTCCTCTATCATGTCTTCAAAGGGTATTGGGGCCGCTGTCGTTGTCTTCGCGCAGATTATAGTTCTTTTTCCATGCCGGCTCTTCGTGGTTTTTATCCTTGACCGAGCTAAAGCTTAGTCCGGCGTACTCGCTCACACCGTGGCTTAGGGCTTCCAAGTCCGATTGGGAGAGGTAGTCAGACATGGGGTCTCTAGCCGCGATCAATGAATTCGCGTCCTTTATAAAACCCATACCCGGCCGTTTTATTTTAGTAGCGTCGTAGAGCCAGCTGGGTACCGTGCCAAATTCCATCGCGATGTATTTGTCCCCTGTTATCGGGCGGCCATATTTGTTGAGGTGATATTTTTCCGCGGCAAAGAGTATCTTCCAAATATTATACATATTGGATTCCCCGTTGCGGGTGATCCAAATTATGGATTCGATGGCTTTTTGTGTGTTCATGTTAAACCGTATAGACATATCGACCCTGTCCTTATGTTTGAAACATTGCCGACAAGCCGTTCTGAAGAAAAACGGAGAGGCAGGGATTCGAACCCTGGGTACCCATAAGGTACAACGGTTTTCGAGACCGCCCCCTTCAACCGCTCGGGCACCTCTCCTTTTATTCGTACGGCGGTAGCTTATATACAGATTAACAGAAAATAATTTATGGTAATATTGAAAGTCAATTTTTTTTGAAAATAGAAACGCGCACCCCCTCCACTACGGAGAGGGCGCGCGGATTTTACTGCGTCGTATGCGTGGCCTGTACTGCTGCGGGGCCGTCTTATGACGCGCCGAGCATCTGTACCAGCGGCATCAGCAGGATGGCGGCTACGAGCGACAGGATCGCGTAGAATTCGGGGAACGCGGCAAGGATCAGCGTGTTGCCGAAGACGTTGTGTCCGCCGCCCACGCCAACGATACCGCTCGCGGCAATCTTGGCCTGGCCGATGCAGGTGATCAGGCAGGCAATGCCCATCGCGATGCCGGCGCCGAGGATGATACCGCCCTGAGCCAGCGACACGTTGTTCCCGAACTGCTGGAGCATACCGCTGTACATGATAAATCCGACGAATCCGTATAGTCCGTTAGTGGACGGAAGAGCCGAGAGGACGAGGCAGGAACCGAACGCCTCAGGCTTCTTCTTGAGCACTCCGAGAGTAGCCGCACCAACCATACCGAAGCCCCAACCTGAACCGGCGCCTGATAAACCTACCATACAGCCCATCCCAATCAACGCAAGCACGTAACCCATTCCAACCGCTTCCATAATAAGACCCCTCCTAACACTTGTATTGTGTAAAAGTTAAAGTTAATTTTCTACCTTTGCGAACGGCTGGTACCGCTTGCCGCCGCCATTAAAGCCTACCGCGCCGTAAAACTCCACGAACGTGAGACGCAACGGGTGCACAAACGAACTCAGACACGCCAGCGACATATTGAGCGCGTGCCCGCAGACCATAATTATTACCATCCCCACTATCCCTATCACAGCCAAATGGCCGGTGGCCGCGTCCCTGATCATAAACGCGATCTGGTTTACCGCCGCACCGAGCAGGCCTCCCGCCAAACCAAGCGCGAACAAACGCAGGTAGGAGAGGATGTTCGAGAGGAAGCCGGTAATAAAGTTGTACAGCGCCCAAATACCGGTGAGCGGGCGTATATAGAACTTTTTATCAATATTATTGGACAGGAGCAGCAGCACTATGCCGCCGACCACCATTGCCTGAGCCACCGCCATAGGCACCAAAAGCAGCATCCCGCCTATATCAAACCGGCCGACCGAAAAAGTCTCTATTCCTAAGCCCAAAAACTTCGTATGCGCACCCAATGTGACGGCACCGAACGCCAGCGACAGGAGCGACAACGGTTCAAACCCCGCCGCAATGCCCCTGTTCCTAATACCTATATAAGACTTGACGATCATCCCGAAGAATATCTGCACAAAACCTATCACCATTGCCAAACCCATAGCCGGATATATAGCCCCGGTTCCGGGATTCAGCGGCGCCAAAAGCGCGTTTTGCGCGCCGGACTCAAAAAACGGCCCGCCGCCCTTGCTCTCTTCGACAGCGGCCATCACCTCCTTGCCGCCTACAGACATTGGAGCCTCGCCGCCGAATATCGGCGCGCCGAAGAAACCGTTGAGCAGCAACCCGGTACACATTGTAACTATGCCGAAGATAATGCCGAGCATCATAAACGGCTTCATTTTGGGGCCAACCTTCAAATATGCGACCGACGCGATTAAAAACACAAGCGCGCCGTAACCCAAATCACCGAGGCACAGGCCCACGAACAAAATAAAGAACGGAGCGATGAGCGGCGCGAAATTGAGCTCGCGGTAGTTCGGGAGCATATACAGTTCCAAGATAGGCTCAAAGAGCTTGCCTATGGGGCCGCTCTTGATCTTGACGGGGACGGTATCGTCCTTGTTCGGATCGCGGAACGTAGCGTAGGCCGGATAGTTATTAAGAAAATCCTTGAGTTTGGCTTCGTTCTGCGCCGGAACCCATCCCGATAGCTTTAACAGTTTACCGTTGGCCTCCGACTGCATGGACAGGCGCGCCTGCTCGAAACGTATTTCGTTTTTCAGCGAGTCGCGGTACTTCTCTACATCGGCGATGTGCCCCGCCATCGTTTCTATATCGGAGTTGACCTCGGCGCGGCGCATTTCGAGCGCTACGGCCCTGGCGTTTATGTCCTTAAAGCTGATATCCGGCAGCCGCGCCTCTTCCGCGCCGGCGATTTCGGGCGCGTCGCCGCGGTATATCACCACGAAGTATACGACACCGCCGTCGGTGTTTACCACCTCGCTCATGAACTTCGACCTGTCAAGCAGGGCGAACTTCTTGTCGGGCATCGTGTAGAACTTAATCTTCACGCCTGCCTCGGCAAGGCGCTTTATTACCTGCGGGTCAAAGTTACCCCACGGCTCAAGGACGCTGTTGTCCTTGTTAAGCGCGGCGAACTCCTGCTCTATGCGGTCTTTCTTGGACTCGCACGTTTCGAAGCGGGTGAGCAGGAGCGGCACATCCTCGGTAGCCACTTTCGACGCCGGGATGTTTTTGTCGGCCTGCACTTTCATGAGCATGAACACGGCGCGCTGCGCGAGCTGCACCTTTTCGTGGAGCTCCTGCGTAACGTTGGAGTCAACCGGATGCTCGGCCGTGATATGCACCACGCCAAGCCCCCTGAGGTCGCTCAGAAATTTGTCCTGCTCCCTGTGATAAAGCAGGAGGTCCACTTTTCTCATCTTGGTTAACGATACCATTTTATGCGGCCTCCGCTGCTAACTTTACCTTGAGTATCTTCTGGGACGACTTGGCCAGATTGTCCTCGTCTTCCATGAAGCGCTTGATCTTGCGCACAGACTCCTTGTATTCGGGTATCTGCACCTTTTCGTACAGGTTGACCTTCTGAGTCGTCTTTTTGCGCGCGTATTCAAGAATCGTGACTTTCTTTTTGGCCAGCGCCAGCGTTATTTTCAACTCGGCGATGCGCTTGAGTATCTCAATGCCGTCAGGTATCCACGCGGCCTGAGTTACCAAACTGTAGCGCGGGATATCAAACGCGACCTTTTCGAGTATGGGGGTCTTGACGCCGGCAATCTTCTTGACGATAACGGCGACCTTGCCTACCTTTACAAGGCCTTCGGACATCTCTACCCACAGGCGGTCGGCATCGGAGAGCGTCTCCATCTCTTTTTGGATGTTGGCCTCAAGCTGCAACACCAGTTCCTTGGCTTTAATGACTTCCACGCGCAGGGCAGACTCTTTCGCGATTAGCGTCGGAAGAGCGTTCACGCGGACCTTGAGTTCGCGGTTTAGCTGCTGCAGGAATGTTTTGTTGTACTGAAACTTTATCGCCATATTATCACTTCCTTCCTCGCGGAAGAAAATTGTTTGCGTTTAACTATTGATACCGCATCACCACAAACGCGATGATCAAAACCACCACAATCACAGCGCTTATTATCAACGCCCGCTTGCCGGCACGGCTCCTTGCGCCGTAGCCCGGCGGTTCTTTATATTTCTTCGCCATACCCTTACGCCGCCGATGAGTTCCAGTACTGGTCCATGAACTCTTGCTTGATACCTACCTCGTCCTGCGTAAAGTACTTGCCGAACAGTTTCCAGGCGGTGTCCATCATCGCATCGACTTCGACATTGACGTCAATCGCCAACAGATCGCGCGAGTACTCTTTCGCGAACTGTAGGGCGCGCTTGTCGTACTCGGTCAGGTCGAAACCGTTTTCGAGCTTCGTCTTCGCGCCGGCGGCGTCGGAGAAGAGACGGATCGCGGCGTTCATCACCTGCGGGTGGTCTTTCCTCGTCTTCTTGCCGATAACGAGCTGCTTGAGACGCGACAGCGAACGGAACGGGTCGATGATGACCTTCGAAACGTCGGTATCGCGGCGCAGGTAGAGCTGGCCCTCGGTGATGTAACCGGTATTGTCGGGAATAGCGTGCGTGATGTCGCCGCCGGACAGCGTCGTAACCGCGATAAGCGTGATAGAACCGCCGTCTGGGAACTGCGCCGCTTTTTCGTAAATTTTAGCCAAATCCGAATAGAGCGAACCGGGCATACTGTCCTTAGACGGGATCTGGTCCATACGGTTCGACACGATAGACAGGGCGTCGGCGAAGAGCGTCATGTCCGTGAGCAGCACGAGAACCTTCTGCTTCTTTTCGACAGCGAAGTACTCAGCAGACGTCAGGCACATATCGGGCACTAAGAGGCGCTCTACCGGCGGGTTGTCGGTAGTGTTGACAAACGCGAGGATGCGGTCAAGCGCGCCGGCGTTGTCGAACAGCGTCTTATAGTAGAGATAGTCGTCGTTAGACATACCCATGGCGCCGAGGATGATCACGTCGGCCTTCGCGCGCAGGGCCACGTCGGCCATAACCGCGTTGTACGGCTGGTCGGGGTCGGCGAAGAACGGGATCTTCTGCCCAGTTACCAGAGTATTGTTCAGGTCGATACCGGCGATACCGGTAGCGATGATCTCCGAGGGCTGCTTGCGGCGCACGGGGTTGACCGACGGGCCGCCGATCTGAACCTCTTTGCCCTCAATCGCCGGGCCGCCGTCAATCGGGTCGCCGTAGGCGTTGAAGAAGCGCCCCTTGAGCTCGTCGGACACCTTAATAACAGGCGGCCTGCCGAGGAACACCACCTCGGCGTTGGTCGCGATGCCCTGCGTGCCGGGGAAGATTTGGAGCGTTACGCGGTCGCCCATAATTTTCACGACCTGCGCCGGACGGCCGTCAACCATCGCCATCTCGTCATTCGTCACACCGTCGGCGTGTACCGTGCAAGTCGCCTTGGTCACGTTCTCGATGTGCGTGTAGATTTTCTGAAAAGCTTTCGTTTGCATCTTGTCTATCTCCTCGCGCTACGACTGCGCTACCTTGGCCAAGGGTTCCGAAGCACGCTCCGCCAAAAGCGCGTCAAGCTGCTTCTCTTTCTCGTTAAAGCTGTCCGACGGGAATTCCAAATAGCTCATCTGACGCATCAGGTTGATCACGCGCTTGAAATAGGTGCCAACCTCCTCAAAGCCCTCAAAATTGAAGTGGCCGTCACAGATGCTCAGAACCTTGTTCACTAAATACTTCTGGCGCTTGAGCGGCGTGTAGGCGTCAATCTCGTTAAACGCGTCCTGCTGCAGGATAACGAAGTCAATGATCTCCGACTTGTTGAAGATGATGTGATATTCGAGCGGCACGCTGTCGTCGCCCAGAATGTTGATCTGGTCGCGCATCTCCTTGCCGCGCAGGAGCAAGTCCTTCATCACGATAATCTTCTTGCACCAGCCCGGCTCAATCGCCTTGTCGAGATACTCGATCACCTCGTCGTACTCAATGTACTTCGAGTAACTGTCGATCGGATCCACCGCAGGGTAGCGCTTGGAGTCGGCGCGGGCCTGCGAGAGCGCGTAGAAACAGCGCGCGGCCTTTTTCGTAGACTCCGTAACAGGCTCCTTCAGGTTACCGCCGGCAGGGCTTACCGTACCGATAAAGGTAATGGAACCGGTCGAGCCGTTCCGCAGATACGTAAACCCGGCGCGGGAATAGAAGTTCGAGATAACCGCAGGCAAGTCCATAGGGAAAGCGTCGGGGCCGGGAAGCTCTTCCATTCGGTTCGACATCTCGCGGAGCGCCTGCGCCCAGCGCGATGTGGAGTCGGCAAGGAGCATCACCTTAAGCCCCATCATCCTGTAATACTCGGCGATAGTCATACCCGTGTAAACGCTGGCCTCACGGGCGGCGACGGGCATGTTCGACGTATTACATATAATAATCATGCGCTCAATAAGCTTGCGGCCCGTGCGCGGGTCGTCGAGCTCAGGGAATTCGGTAAAGATTTCCACCACCTCGTTGGCGCGCTCGCCGCATGCCACCACGATGATGAGGTCCGCCTCGCCGTATTTCGCGAGCGCGTGCTGCAGAACCGTCTTGCCGCAGCCGAACGGACCGGGGATGAAGCCGGTGCCGCCCTCGGTGATGGGGTTTAAGGTATCAATCGTGCGAACGCCGGTCTCCATGATCTTGAACGGACGGGGCTTGCTCTTGTACCCCTTGACCTCGACCTTGACCGGCCACTTCATAAACATCGTAACGTTGATATCGTTGCCGCTGCCGTCTGTCAGAACCGCTACCGTGTCCTTTACGGCGTAATCGCCGGCAGACACTATGCTCTTGACGGTGTAGGTATCGACAAGGTTGAACGGGACCATGATCTTGTGGTCAATCCACCCCTCCTTGACTTTGCCGATCCAGTCGGAGGCGCGCACGGTGTCGCCTGCCTTGGCAATCGGCGTGAAGCCCCACTTCCTGTTCAGGTCAAGAGGAGCTGTGTAGTCGCCGCGCTTGAGGAATACCCCCTCCATAGCGTCGAGGTCGTTTTGCAGGCCGTCGTAGTTTTTCGACAGCATGCCGGGACCAAGCGTTACCTCAAGCATATGTCCGGTAAACTCCGCCGTACAGCCGACATACAGCCCGCGCGTGCTCTCGAACACCTGCACATACGCGTTCTTGCCGGTGATCTTGATCACCTCGGCCATCAGCTTCGTGCCCTTGAGATCAATGTAGCAGATCTCGTTCTGGGCCACCGGGCCGTCAACCTCGATAGTGATCAGGTTCGATATGATACCGACCACTTTTCCCTTGGTGCTCATGTTTCAGTTTTCCTCCGTTTATTCCGTTTATCCCGCAAAATTTATTATCGTTGTTACTTTTTGGTCAAAGCCATCGACACCCGGTCGCCGCTTATCATAAATACCGTCTTGCCGTCAAGCGAAAACACATAGTCATATACATAATCACCCACAGGCTTTTCGTGGTTGTATATGATTACCTTATTCGAGAAAAATGCGTATCTCTTGTTGATACCCGTCTTACCGCCTATGTTCTGCACAGACGCGCTGCCATCGGCCTTAAAAACCCACTCGTTGCGGGGGCGGCCATCAGCATCGCTTTCAGTCCACGTACCCTCCAAACGGTTATCAATGAACGATTTACCATTATACGCCGCCGCCGCGCTTCCCTGCGCCTGAGCAGTAGAATAACCTAAAATCAACGCTAACAACGTAAGTAACAGAACTTGTCTCATATCCGCCTCCCTATTTGGTTGATATTAACTTTCCCGGTCAAAAACCTTCCGGCATTTCAAAACTGCTCATCATCTCCTCAATCAACTTGTCGAGCCTGGCGCGCCCCGCCGCCGGGTCCAGCTTCAGCCAGCGCTCGGCGATAAACAGCTTATGCGTAAACGCCGCCACCGTCTCTATGTCGAAATAGGAGAATTCCGTCAATTCGTTCAACATATCCCAGCGTATGTCGTCGAGCCCCTTTTCCATATCGGTGAGGCTGCCGCGGCCCAACGCGAGGATTTTTTCCACCCACGGGTGCTCGGCAGACAGGCCGAAGTCCGGGGAGGAGGATTTTGTGACAGCTTCCGCAACGGGGCCTTTTCCTACTATTGTAAGGTTGGCCGCCGGGCGGTCTGTGGCTATCGCCTCTATGTGCGAGAGGTTCTTCCGCAGGTTTATGCCCGTTACCACATTGCGCATATCGGAGTCGAACTCGTACCACCGGCGCAAAAACTCGTTGCCGGACTCAGCCATATCATCATAGAAGAGCCTTGTGAGCTGGTCTATGGGCGTGAGGCCGTGGAAAAGCTGCTTGTTCTCTTTATGCGCCATGAGGAAGACCTGCATATACTCCGGCACGTCGTACGTACGCATGGCGTTGACCAGCTCTTCGCGCGAGTAGTTGCCGCGCTCGTCGAAGTCAGGCTTGTTATCAAGAACGTTGACGAGGTTCTGGTTATCTATGGGCAGCCTCATCGCGTAGATGATATCAAGGTGCGCCCCCTCTACCACCGTCTCGACCTCGGCCATAAAAGTCCTGAACGGGACGATGTTCTTCCCTTCGTCCAGAATCAGGTCGGGCAGGCCGGCCACCAGGAATTCGTATTGTGCCATCTGTCAGCTCTCTTATTCGCCAAAGAGGTAAGCGCGTGTCCTCGGACGCAGGTATTCCTTAAAGAATTCCTGGAAATCCGCGTCTGTGAGGCTGATTTTGAACGAGCCGTCAGCCGGCCCGATCTTGAAACCGCCCTTGATGTCTTTCGAGAACCCGACCTTGAGCGCCGCCGACGCGCCGGCCTCGAACGCCTTGCCCAGCTCATCCTGCTTGGCGGCGGGCAACAGGACCTCAAGTTTCGGGGCTTCGCCGCCGGCCTTCCAGTTGGAGACCACCGTGGAGACGAACTCCTTGAGCGTACCGGCGTCTGAGAGCGTTTTTGTCGCGGATTCGTTGATTACCTTAGCGGTAACCAGCGACACGATCTGATTCTTTATGGCGGCAACAGCCTGCGCCCCCGAAAGCTTGATTTCGGACTCCGTCTTGGTTTTGAGCTCCGCAGCCTGCTTCTTCGCGTCGGCGGTGATCTTTTCCGCCTGCGCGGTCGCCTCCTTCACGATGGCCGCAGCCTTGGCCTCGGCGTCGGAGAGGAGCTTCTTGGCCTCAGCCTCCCCCTTCTCGACACCTTCCCTGTAGATTTTGTCCGTCAGTTCCTGGATTTTGGCTTCCATTGACCTTCCCCTAACCTCTTATATTGGTGGACAACAGCATTGTTATTCTCTGCTCCGTTACCCCACGGCAAATACATCAATGCCCTGTGATATTTACATTATACGTTTACGGTATTCAAAAAATCAAGAATTAATAAAAAAAATTTCTGCAGCAGAGCGGATATTTGCCCAAAACGCCGATTTCAGCCTCGTAAAGGGGTATTTTCTGCCATAACACTTACCTTTCTCCATACCGGGCCCCGTCTTTCGTCAGATTTTCAGGCATAGGCAGACCGGCGCAAAAAAGTATTGGAGGGTATTTTTGTGGGTGAGGCGGGGCGCATCCCTTCATAACGCTGAAATAATCGTGCGCAGGGGGTATTTTCGGCTATCCGCTGTGTACGGCTGTACGGGATGCGTTTTCGGGGGATGCGGAAGCAGGGGCGGATATGATAAGGGCGAGCCGGGGGGCCCGCCCTATATACTATATATAATATATCAAAGCCAAAACTACTTCCCGGCCAGAACCTTGGGCAGCTTGGGCGCCTTAGGCTTCTTGGACAGCTTGCTCTTGAACAGCTCAAAATCGTCACCAATAAAGGTATAGGCCACGCCGCTAACGGTCAGCGTACCGCCGGAAAGAGAGTACGGCACGTTCTTAGGGTTACCTAACGAGCCTGTCATCATATTCAGGGGGATCAGGGTCAGGCTATTGCCGGTTGTGCCGCATATATAAATTTCCATAGTGCCGGCCGCGGTCATGTGCATGGCCACACCCACAGGCATCGTCTCATCTGTCTGGAACGACCATATGGCGCCGGTAGCCTCGCTCACCCACGTACCGGCGAACGCCGGATTGAGCGGGCCGATAGTTTTGCTGACGTCCACCTTCTCCTGCTTGAGCGTTACGGTCTGGACGACCTCCTCACAGTCATACTCATCGGTCCAACTGTCGTAATAGCAGTCTTCGTAGGAGAATACCATCGTCATGGAGCTTCCGGAAATGGTGTACGTAACCTGCGCAGTATCGTAGTAAGTATCGCATAATCCATCCCAATCGCACTCTTCAGCCGAGTTGACGATGATCATCTCGTTCTCCCCGCGCTCGTAGTAGCGAATCTCACCCATCCCTTCCATCGCGTCCAGCCCCAGCCAGATACCGCCGGAGAGTTCCACATGGGCGCCGACGGTCCCATTACTATTGAATATCAACGCTATGCGGTTGGACAGCGTTATGCCGTCCTGCACCTCACCCAGCTGATCCGCCTTGGCGACCCACGCCCAGCCGCTGTTGAGAACAAGGCCGTCGCCGCCATTTCCGGGACCGCCGCCGCCATTATCGCACCCCACCATCACCGCCGCCGAAACCGCCAGCGCCGCCAAAACACCCGCCAACCTGCGTACAGAAATCGTCATTACAATACTCCCCTCTCCCATTATTAATGATATAGTGATAAAATAAAACCTTTAACCTTCGAATTCTACATAATAATAACGGTACTCCCAGAATAATTCTTGTCTTATCCTGACAAGGGGTGAGCCCAAAGGCCCGTTTTTGCTATTATAGACCCCACGATTAAATATTATATCCATGCATTATTACATTAGAATATCCTTAAATAGTTTTTGTTACAGAGAATCCGCAATTATTTTTTACGGGTTTACGCCGCTCGTCCTTGTATAGGTTACCGGAGCCGATCCATTCGCCGTAAGCGTCAGGCTATTGCGCGATACCATGTAAGTTCCAGAGAACATCACCGTGTTGAAGCTGTAGTTTGTGACCGTCAGATTCTCGTCCTCCGTGGCCCACCGGCCGATTTGCAGAAAGTCCCACTCGCCACCCCCCGGTTCCTGAGAAACCATGAAAGCGTCTTTGTTCGATCTGAAAGCGTACCCGCTGCACCCGGCTATCTCAGAACATACGAGCCACGCCTCCCCGTTTGCATTAACAATGCCGCCGCGGCCGCCCAAACCCGCGGTGTCATCATCCCCGCCACACCCAACCATAACCGCCGCCGATACCGCCAGCGCCGCCGCAACACCCGCCAAACTACGTACGGAAAAAAACATACCGCACCCCTTTCCCTATATAATATGAATAGATGACATCAGGCCAAAAACCCACCAACAAGCACAGTAATATATATTGCAGCGATTGACAAAATCAAGCAAAAATTTTGTTTTTTGGGGCGGAGGTATTATTTTTACTCCATGTACGACCGCGACAACCCAGCATCCGTAGAAAAATACTCCGCCGCAGTAACCCTGTCGGATATGGAAGTCTTTATCTTCCCCCGCCTGATGTATGCCCTCGCCCTCGCCAACATCATGTCCCCACGGCTGTGGCGCTGGCGGGACGACCCGTGGTTCCAGAAATCGGCCAAAGGGAGCGAACTCAAGCGGATGCAGCGGCTCAAACAGTACATCATGGACCACTTCGCGTTCAATTTGGACCTGGATACGTGGGGACTGACGACCAAAGAGCGGGAAATCGCACGGTTTTCGGAGTTTATCAGCGAAGAGGTCCTGTCGCGCAGTAACGCGCTGTTCGGGTACGAGGGGGATAAATACTATTTTGATATAGATATAAGGCGCCACTTCGGGCTTGACAAATATACGACAAACGTTATACCCTACTGGAAGACTGAAACGCTTGAGGCGATGGAAGCGTTCCGCTATAAGGAGGGGTATTCCGGCGGCGCGGGGGAGTGCGTGTCTCTGGCGGCCCTGTACGCATCCGCCGCGTTCGCAGTGGCCGATATCCCGCTCGACAAAATCTTTTTGCTGGCTACCCCGCTGCACTCCCAAAACTTTTTAGACGTAAGCGACGGCGTAATCACCAACAACCGCCGCATCGTCACCAAAAACATGTGGTACAACGGAACGGAACTCTCCGCAAAAGCCCGGCGGGCGATGGAAAACGAAACGATTACGATCGTCGCCCACAACACCGGTTACATCCACACCCTCTACCCGGCAGCCACAATCGACAAATCCCGCTATCACCAAATGAAAAGCAAGCTGACGAAATTCCTGTCAACCGACATCACCTACGAGATACTCGCGAACTTCCTGCGCCACAAGAGCAGCCTGCAAAAACACTTCCAGATATCCTACGCCTGCCACGGCAAAAAATTATACATAGAGGCGGAAAAAGTCTACAGCTACGAGCACTCCAGCAAGCTGCGGGTCGGCGATGAGACTCAGCCTATCCTCCTGTCCGACATCGAGCATGACGACTTTTATACCGAGCCGCGCCCCGGCAGGTTTGACATGGGTGAATTGGAGATTTTCCTGCGCGCCAATAAAATCTGCATAGACAGCGGCGGCGACATCGACAGGCTAAAAGGGCAATTCGACAACGGCCCGGTGAGCAGCTCGTACATCATCAACGACCTGATAAACTTCTGCCGGACAGAGGCGAGGATGCCGGACGAAGATAAGAAGTGGGCGCCGGCGGAACCGATAAGCCTCGACGGGGTGAAATCCGCACGGGACGCAAAAGACGCCCTTATGGCCCAGCGCAAAGAGAACGAGACGGTTGATCTTGCGTTTATGGCGTTCAGGGATTTATCAACATCGCCGTGGAGGCCGTTTTTGAAGGCGGCGGTTGAGAGGAACCCGGTTTGCATCAGCGGCGTTGACGGCATGACGATCGACGGCGCGTACAAGTGCCTGACATCACCCTCATTCACGGACGATTCAATATACGACGAATCCTCCCGCCTCGCGCAGCCGGACGAAATCTGGAACTACAAGCGCGGGGACGGATTAGAAAAGGCGGTTACATTAGCGGCAATTTATATAAACAGACAATCGGAGGATAATGCCGACAATAAGGTATCAATTGATATCAACAGGCATAAGATAAAATTAACATGCGGGAAAGACGAATTCCTGTTCAGCACATCCAAAAACATCGCCCCCCCCACAAACAGCGACTGGGCGCGATAATCAGATAATCCCCATTTATCATCAATCATACAAAAGCGGACGCCCCCATCCGCCCGCAACAACGGATTTATGATTAAAACATCGACTTCAGCACCCGCTCAAAATCCTGCTCGCTCAGCACGGGGAGCTTGGCGCGGTTGTTGACCAAAACCATTACCGGCTCACCGGCAGATACCGCCGCAAGGTCATCCCGGTAAGAGGCCATTTTGGGCTGGGCGGCTTCTATGCTGCGCATGAACCTTTCCTGATTTATATTGATATCCTTAAGCCAGTTAAACCAGTAGGTCGATCCCGGATCCGCGGCGTACCGCTTCAGATACGATTGATAGCTTTTTGGAAACTCGTCCGCCAGAACGATCCACCTCAGCGCCTCTTCGGTGCGCAGCTTGTGCAAAACGGGCGTCTGGTTTTGCACCCCCGCGATAACGGAAGGACGCAGGACGACGCGCCTGGCGAGCTCGGTATCGGCCAGAATAATGTTTATCACCCGCCCGGCAGGGAACGACAGCGGGTCGACGTACACCTCTATAAGGCCGGGCTTTTCGGGGCGGCGAGGAAAATAGTTCGGCCTTATCACCTCGTTTTTAAGTTTATACCCGCCGGCCTCAACCGTATCAAGCCTCTCACGCATCATCGCGAACCTGTACGCGCCCTCTACCGCCCGGTCGAAGTGGAAGAACGGCAGGGCGTCCGGATTGTACCGCTCAACCAGCTGCCTCCCCTCATCCGAGGAGAACTTCACGGTGCGGGTATCCGCGCCCGGAAACGTCCTCTCGATCCATTGTATAATCAGCATCTCCGGATTGTCCATCGCCGAGTCGGCTGTAAGCGCGGTGAGCGCAAAAACGGTATCGTCCCAATACTCGCAAACCGCGCGCTTGCCGGAGTAGGCGCATTTGCCAACCTGCCCGGTCTTTGAACATTGGGCATCCTCCGAACACTCCGGGTACTCCCTGCAAAACTGCGGCGCGTAGCCGGTTCCGGCGCAAACGCTCCTGACCAGCTCACCCCCGCCTACGCGCTCGTAGTACCGGCTGCCGTCGATATACAGCGTGGGCGAGGCGGTGATGCTCTGGTCCACCGAGCGGATGTAGTGTTCGCGCAGCTCGGCCCGCCCCTCGTCAGCGGCCCAGGCGCGTATTTTCCCCACATCAAGCTTCATCCCCTTGAGCACATCCTCCGTTGGGTCCCTCGACACCCCCCTTTTAGCCAAAAACTCCCGGTACCGGGCGGGATAGAGCGCCTTTACCCCCAGCCACAGCGTCTCGTCCTCCACCTCCGGCTCGCCGCGCATGGAGGTCAGCCTGCCGCCGTCCACCCGACCGATGAACCAGACGTTAAGCGTGCGCCGCGGAAACGCGCGGAGCACCTCGGAAAGCTCGGCAACCGCGGTAAAGCCGAAGGGGCACATACTCATCACGTACAGGTCGTAAACAACGCTGTCGGCGCCCGACACCGATTCGCCTGCGGGCTCGGCAGGCTTTGGGCCGGTACAGGACGCCGTAATCAGGGCAAGCGCCATAAAAGAAAGTACGGCGATAACAACAGCCGCGCGGGCGCGGACGGATTTGCGGGTATGGGATGCTTTTGTATTCATGATGATAATATAATTTTTGGGTTGGGACCGGTGGTAATAAAATGAATAATTGGGATTTAGCGGTGTGTTTTTGATTTTTAACCGACCGCCATCCACCGCTCCATCAACCCGTCGTGCTCGGCGCGCAGGCCGGTTATTTTGTCGGATGTCCGGTGCAGCAGTTCGTAGTTTGAGGCATTTGCCGGGTCGTTCAGGGCGGATTCCTGCTCGGCGATTTCCGACTCGATGCGCGCTATCTCCTGCTCTAATTTGGCCGCCTCGCGCTCGCGCTTTTTACGCTGCTCGCGCTCTTTCATGCGGTTCTCCTTTTCATTATCGGCAGACGGTTCGGCGTTATTTTTCTTTCCGCCTTCGCCGGTTCCCGTATTGGCATTATTTTTCTTCCCGTCCCCGTTGCCCGCACCCTTTGATTCCTTGAACAGCGTCTCCAGATAGTAGCGATAATCCGCCAGCTTACCCGGAAAGTCCCGCATCCGCCCCGGCCTGACCTCTATGATGCGGTTCGCGAGGCGCGATATGAAGTATTCGTCGTGCGATACGAACAAAACCGTCCCCGCGTAATCGGCCATAGATTCCGACAGCATCTCTATTGACGATATGTCGAGGTGGTTCGTAGGCTCGTCAAGCAACAGTACATTTCCGGGGCTTACCAATATTGACGCCAGCGCGAGCCGTGATTTCTCCCCGCCCGACAGCACCTTGACCCTTTTCTCGATGCTCGTCCCGCTGAACAGGAACGCGCCGAGCGCGTTTCGGATGTAATTTTTATCGCTGCTTGCCGAATGCGAGGCGACGGTATCGTACAGCGTGCTTTCCCCATCCAACTGCTCTAACTGGTGCTGCCCGAAATACCGCAGTTCCGCGTTATGTCCGAGAACCATATCGCCGCTCATAGGTTTTATCGTACCCGCCAATAATTTCAGCAGCGTTGATTTCCCCGCGCCGTTGGGCCCGATGATCGCCACCTTGTCGCCTCGGCGTATCTCCAAATCCAATTTGTTGAGTACGACATTATCCCCGTATCCAGCCGAGCAGTTCTTAAGCCGCAGCGGCACGGCCCCCGGTTCGCCCGAACACGTGAAGGTGAAGCGTATAGACTTCTGCTCCTGCTCAATTTCCGGCAGTTCAGCCTTGAGGCTCTCGATCATTTTGACTTTAGACTGCGCCTGTGTGGCCTTGCTGGCTTTCGCCTTGAACCTTTCGACGAACCGCTCGGCGCTTGCGATCTTCGCGCCCAGGTTTTTGGCGAGCGACGCGGCGGCGGCCTCCTCCTCGGCTTTCGCCGTCAGATACTTATCATAATTCCCGTTGTATATGCGCACGGTTCTGCAGCGGATATCTGCCGTGTGCGTACACATCCTGTTCAGGAAATCGCGGTCGTGGCTGACGATGAGCATACCGCCCTTGTAGGACGACAGAAATTTCTCCAACCATATAAGCGAGTCCATGTCTAAGTGGTTTGTCGGTTCGTCGAGCAGCATGTAGCCGGGGTTCTGCAAAAGCAGCCGTCCGAGGACCGCGCGCATGCGGTACCCGCCGGAGAGGTTTGCGAGGGGGCGTTTCCAGTAATCCCTTGGTACGCCCAGCCCCTCTAATATCATCTCGGCCCGCGCGTTGAGCGAGAAGCCGTCGTGGATGCGCATCTCCCGCTCAAGCTCGTCTATCCGCCGCAGCGCCCGCTCGTCTCCGCCGCTTATGCCCTCGGCGGCCTCCGAGAGCGTCTGCTCGTATTGCAGCAGGTGCCGGAACGGTTCAAGTACGGTGTCAAGCGGCGTGGCGTCGGATAGTGTCTCGATCTCCTGCGGCAGCCACCCGACAGAAAGCCCGCCGGGGATAACCACCGCCCCCTTGTCCGGCTGCTCGGCGTTCTGGATCATCTTGAGCAGCGTGGTCTTGCCCGACCCGTTGGGGCCTATAAGGGCGGTGTTGTGCTTCTCGTTGACGCTGAACGTCACCCCGTCGAAGAGCGCCTTGTCGCCGTACTGCTTGGAAATGTTCTCAAACGCGATCATCCGTTAGTTCCCGGTGGTTGGATTTTTACTGAAAATACAATATTTCAGCGCCGGAGGGGTAATATTTGTTAATTTGTCTGGAGCCTCAAAATCAAGAGTTTTCGCATTATAGTGCAAAAACTTCTAACTTTTAGGTAGTTTTCGCATTATAGTGCGAAAACTCCTAATTAATGGAGGATTGCATTGGGAAAAAGGGGGCGGTGAGGGCAAAGGCGCAAGAGGTGTCGGAACGGTCCGAGGGCGGAGACAGCCAAAACCGGAAGCAAAATCCGGCCAAAACCGGAAGCAAAACACGGACAAAATCGAAAATAACTTGATTTTTATAAAAAAAGATAGTATATTATAGGTATGAACTTATGGCAGAAACGCCAAAAAAGGGGGGGTACCATCAAACAGGGCTATTTGTACCGTATATCGGATAACGTGCTGGATTTCGCGCTCTCCGTATCGGGGGCTGTTTTGATTGAGGGGCCAAAGTGGTGCGGAAAGACCAGAACTGCCGAGGAGAAGGCCGCCAGCGTCCTCTATATGCAGGATCCCGACCATAGCGGCTCTTACCTGAGAGCCGCCGACAGTATGCCGTCGGCGCTGCTGCGCGGCAGCGTCCCGCGGCTGATCGACGAGTGGCAGATGGCGCCCGTCATCTGGGACGCCGTGCGGTTTGCCGTGGATCAGAGGGGGGAGGCCGGGCAGTTCATCCTCACCGGCTCGGCCGTCCCGCAGGACAACGCCGTTTGGCACACGGGCACCGGGCGCATTTCGCGGATGCTGATGCGCCCCATGTCGCTATTTGAATCGCTGGAATCGAACGGGGCGGTATCGCTCAAGGCGCTGTTTGACGGCGATGCCTATGAAGAGTGCTTTTCGTCCCTGACAATTGAGAAACTGGCGTTTGCGCTTACGCGCGGCGGGTGGCCCGCGTCCGTTGGGCAGAAAGGGCCGGCAGCGCTCAGACGCGTTCAGGATTACGCCGACGCCGTAATAAACACCGACGTTTCCCGCGTTGACGGAGTGGAAAAAAATCCGGCGCACGTCCGCGCGCTCATGCGGTCGCTTGCGAGAAATATCTCCACATCCGCAAGCATGGTAACCTTGCGGGACGACATCGCCGCAAGCGACGCGAGCATCACCGATAAAACCATCGCTTCGTACCTGAACGCCCTGCGCCGCATATTCGTGGTGGAAGACCTGCCCGCGTGGAACCCGTCCATGCGCTCCAAAACCGCCCTGCGCACCTCCCCCAAACGCCACTTCACAGACCCGTCGATCGCTACCGCAATCCTGCGCGCCTCGCCGGATAACCTGTTAGACGACTTCAACACGTTCGGCCTGCTGTTCGAGTCGCTGTGCGTCCGCGACCTGCGCGTCTACGCGAACGCGATAGACGGCGAAGTCTTCCACTACCGCGACAAAAACGGCTTAGAGGCCGACGCGGTAGTTCACCTCAGAGACGGCAGGTGGGGCGCGTTCGAGGTAAAGATGGGCGCAAAAGAGATAGATGCCGCCGCAGGCAACCTGAAGAAACTGCGGGAAAAGGTCAACACCGGCAAAATGAGGGAACCGTCATTCCTCGCAGTCCTAACCGCCACCGAAATCGGCTACCGCAGGCCAGACGGCGTCCGCGTACTGCCGGTAGGGTGTCTGCGGGAGTGACATTAACTCCACACTCCAAACTCCACTCTCCATACTGCGCTAAACCCCAATTTACCGCATAGACGCCAAACAATAACGGGAAGACCGAACTACCGGCCCTTCCCCGCACGACATTTCAGTCCTGGACACAGAGCGCAGAAAAACCGTAGCCCTTGACGTAGTAGTTCTCGAACACGTAGCCGACGTCCGAGTACATGTTCCGGAGGTACGCGTAGCCGCTCCCGTACTCCGTGGCGCTCCACCAGAGGCCGATGCCGCCGGCGCCGTGGAAACTGCCATCGGTGAGGCGGAGGCCGCCCGGCAAAGCCGAAAATCCAAAATTATCAGTTCCGTTCCCACTACTCATTTTACCAAGAACACAATCCTCCCCCGACCTGTTGAGAACCTCTTTAAGCTCTTTGTCACACGAAAAATCACTCCAACCTGTTTTTGATTTAAGCTTTTTACCCGCACCACTCCAATAATAACTACCATCTATATCTTTCTCACGCTGACCACCGGCGCTTTTAGTCAAATCGTTCCACTCCGCGTTACCAGGCAAACGCCACCCAGCCGGACACGCACTCATCGCAGTATTCCAGTCATAGAGCCGCCCATATTTTTGGCAGTTACTTTCATTATCCTCATAACACCATGAATTACCCGTTTTGAAATTGAGATTCTGCGCCATCCATGTTAAATTACCTATTCTTACCGTGCGATACTTCTTGCCATCCCTCGGATCGGTAAAACTGCCCTTTTGCGCATTAACCGCCGAAACCGACAACAGCACCACCGCCACTACCGCGCCAAAAACAACACGCACCCTATGACCTGCGCGTCTGCTGCTAACTGATACGCTCATACCGCAACCTCCGTTGACTCAAATAGTTGATATGTGAAAAATGTTTTAGCTAACAGTTTACACACAATTTTTAGTATCATAAAAAAAACAATCACATCGCGGCGGCTTAGCTGCGCTATGCCGCTTCAGTCTTGGACGCAGAGCACGGAAAAACCGTTGCCCTTGTCGACGCTGTACTCGTAGACATTGCCGAGGTCCGAGTACATGCCCCGGCTCCACGCGTTGCCGCTCCCGTGCTTCGTGGCGCTCCACCAGTAGCCTTCGCTGCCGGCGAAGTCGAAGTTGCCATCGATGTCGAGGCCGCCGCCCGGCAGAGCCGAAAAACCAAAATTATCAGTTCCGTTACCACTACTCATTTTACCAAGGACACAATCCTCCCCCGACTCGTTGAGAACCTCTTTAAGCTCTTTGTCACACAAAAAATCACTCCAACCTGTTTTTGATTTAAGCGTCTTATCCACACTACTCCAATAAGCAATATTTTTATTTAATTCTTTCCGTTGACCACCGGCGCTTTTAGTCAAATCGCTCCACTCCTTGTTACCAGGCAAACGCCACCCCGCCGGACATGCTTTCATCGCCGTTTTCCAATCGTACAACCTGCCGTATTTCGCGCAATTGGATAAGTCATTGTCATAACAAAAACTGCCGCCGGGCGTTGCGTAATTAAGATTCTGCGCCATCCATGTTAGTTTGCCTATTCTTACCGTGCGGTACGTCTTGCCATCCCTCGGATCGGTAAAACTGCCCATTTGCGCATTAAGCGCCGAAACCGACAACAGCACCACCGCCGCCACCGCGCCAAAAACAACACACACCCTATGACCTGCGCGTCTGCTGCTAACTGATACGTTCATACCGCAACCTCCATTGACTCAAATAGTTGATATGTGAAAAATCCAAAAATTAAGGCTATTACGTGTACCTGTACTCTACCGCTAAAATATAATTAATTGGTCGGACGTAATAAAAATTTTTCAAGCAAAAAACACTCGAAGCCGGCTGCAAAAGGGGCAGGCTATGAGTTGCGAAAAACGTAAGTGCGGGCCAAAAACCGCCTAAACGGCCCCGTTTTGGACGTTTTGGGGCTTGTTGTCGGGCAGTCAGGCGGGCCCGGCCTGTCCACAAGAAGCGCAAACTTGACACCGTGGGGTGGAATATACCATATTTAATATGTTGGGAAGGTATGTTATTCATGGGGATTTGATATGGACATAGAAGCTGATATCACAAACCGGGCGGTTTCGGAGCTGAAAAGTCTCTTGGGTGAGAAACTCAGGAGGGTCATCCTCTACGGTTCCTACGCGCGCGGCGACTTCCACGAGGAGTCGGACGTGGATATTATGGTACTGCTGGACGTGGAGCGGGAGCAAGTACCTAAATATCGCACACCGGTCAGGCGGATTTCGGGTGATATTGGTATAGATAATAATATTTACGTGTCAATAATGGTGCAAAGTTTTGACTTCTTTTTTAAGGAACTTAAATTATCACATTTTTACAGGAATGTCATGAAAGATGGAAAAGAGCTTTACTGCGGATAATGCGGTCAAAATAAACGACGCAGATTATTTTTTCCAAAAAGTACGCGAACACCTCAATGTCGCCAAATCGGCATAGACTCTACACAGTGCGACGAATAATATCTATCCCGCCTCTCGCTTGTTTATTAATACTTGCCGCAATACTGCAACTGCGGGCTGATGACAGCATCCCGGCCCCGGCGGTTTTCTTTCTGCACCAGAAGATGACCGTCCCGTCTATCGCCGCGCTTGTTGATTCGGCTTTGGGGGATACGGCGCGGGTGCTGCCGGGGGCGGTTATATCTTCCGGGGGGGACGGGGGTAATCTCAGTATTTCCGGGTACAAGTCGTTTGGGGTATCTATCGGCGAGCTTGGCGAGGTCAGTTTGGAGCAGGGGCTTGAGGCGCAGATTGAGGGGGAGGTGCGGTCGGGGACAACGCTTCGCGCAGCGCTCAGCGACCAGGGATCGTCTATTGACGGCTCTACGCGGGAGATAAGCGATTTTGATTTGATGCAGGTTGAGTTGACGAATGATAAATTTACCATCACCGCCGGTGACCAGTTTGCGGAGTGGGCGGATGGGGGGATACTTTCGGGGCAGAAGAAGATTGTGGGGATATCGGCGGAGGTCAGGCCGGGGCGGGCGGCGGCGGGCGCGTTCATGTCGTTTTCCGGCGGCAGCCACACGGTGCAGACGGTGCGCGGGCGCGAGGGGGTGCAGGGGCCGTATTATCTGACGGGCCGGGGGGAGGCGGGGATCATAACGCCGGTTAGCGGGACCGTGAAAGTGCGGGTTAACGGGGATGACCTTGTTGAGGGTGTTGACGCGGATTTTGCGGTTGATTACGATATCGGCGCGGTTACGTTTAACCCGCGCGTTCTCATCGGTAAAGATGATTTTATCAGGGTAGAGTACGAGTATAAGTCGTTTGATTATCGCAGGACGTTTGCGGGCGGTGGCGCGGCGTATTATACGCGGGACAGCGTTTTAACTGTACGGGGTATTTTGTGGAGCGAGAGCGACGATAAGAACAATCCCATAGAGATGCAGCTGAGCAGCCGCGAGAAAGATATCCTTAAAAACAGCGGTAACAACCCAGCCTACGCCGCCTCGACCGCCCGCCCCGTACACCCGCTTGATGTCGCGCGGACGAGCGTTTTTCACCCGCTGTACAAAAAGGCGTACGACACGGCGGCGGGCGATACTGTCCTCATATACACGCCATACGACCCGATGAGGCCGGATGATATAAGGGATTTTTACACCGCGTCATTCACATCAATACAACCGGGTACTGCCGGGGCTGATTATGTTATTGATACCGCGGTCGACCGCGGGCAGTTCGTCTACAAATACGCCGGCGCGGGCCGGGGCGATTTTACATCACTCGCGCCGATAGCCGCGCCGGTGAGAGAAACAGCCGGTGAAATACAAGCGCGGCTGAAATCGCCGTATGTCAACGCATCCCTGAATATTGCCGGAAAGGAGTCTGACCGCAATCTATTTTCGAGTATTGACGATGGGACCGATATGTCATCGGCCATAATGTTCAAGCTCAACGCCGGAGAGAAGCGTTTTGACCGGCGGTCGCTTTGGGGCGATGTTGATTATCGCTTCCGCTCGCGTAAATTCAGCGATGAAATTTTTTCTGCGGACGAGCGGCGGGAGTGGTGGGGGTCGAATGATGTTGCCGACGGGTCGCGCGGGCATCAGTTCCAAAGCTGGGAATCGACCGTAGGCGGCGCTGTCGTAAGAGGCGCGGTGATAAGCGTTGGCGCCGGGCAGGCGTTTGTTGATTCGCTCGCGGAGACGGAAAAGATCACAACGGACGCGCAGCTGCGTTTTGCCGGGGATAAGTACGGCGTTGACCTTGGCGCGGCGGTTTTCAGGCACCATCAATCAATTATAGATATCAGCCACCGCAGGCACGGCAAGTTTTTCGCGAAACCGTCGCCGCGGTGGGAGGCGTCTCTTGATTACCGGGACGAGTGGCGCGCAGACACATCCGGCCTTGGCGGCGGGCATTTCTCCGGTACGGCGGAGGCAGCGTACATACCCGCGAACCTGCGGCAGAGCCTCAATGTCGTCCGGTACAGGAGGGGAGAGAGCTTTCCCGGATCAACAGACACCGGCTATACGCTGACGTGGAATCAATCCGCATCCTTATCCCCGCTTGACAAGTGGCGCCTGACAGGAGACAGCAGATGGCGGCATACGCAAATTGACGGGCAGAACCGGACATCGACATTTCTGATGTCAGCCGTCAGCGAGATAGAGCCAACGGCCGCCGGATTCTCCTCGCGTCAGGAGTACCGCGTAAACCGTGAGACCGCTTCGCGCTTCGAGCAGAAGATGTATTACATAGGGCAGGGTTTGGGCACGCACGCTTTCGACTCGACCATGGGCGAGTTCCGCCCAAGCCCGCACGGCGACCACATCGTACAGGAGGTGGAGATATATGATAATACATCGTCATCAACCGTCCGCAAGACGACACTGAGCGGCGACTGGTACTTTAAGCCGGCGAAGAAGGTAAGCGGGATACTGAACGACCTCGCGTGGAGCGGCGTGCTGTTGCTGGAAGAACATGTCGATTCCCGGAATGGCGCTGTTACAACGTACATCCCCGGCCTGCTGTCGCTCTTCCCGTACGAGGGTAAAGACACGTCGCTTTCGCCGTATCCCAACTATGCCGACCTCTCGTACCGTCAGGATATAGACTACCAGATTCAGGGCAGCCCGTACAGGTCGCGGCTTTACTTTTTGCCGGGGATGCGCATCATCCGCGGGTATAAGGAGCCGACTTTTGAAACGGGGCTTTTGGTGGAGCGGAAGAAGGGCGGGCTGCTTTTGAGCGTGGAGCCGCGCTACTTCGCGGTCCGCCGGGAGAACCTGCCGGGGGCGGGGAGTATGCACACGGCTATTGATATGAGCGACGCCGGCGCGGAACTTGTGCAGCGCCTCGGTTCCGGCGAAAGGTTCGAGTACTACCTCCGCGAGCGCGCGGGGCTTATAACCGACAATGCGCCAAACCGTGCCGGCGTCAACCCCGCCCCGTCAGACAGCGGCATATATATACAGATAAGGCCCGGCGTAATCCACCGCCCGGCGCGCGGCGGCCTCGCGGAGCTGTCGTACACATTTTCCTACGTCCCCTGGCCCGGCCCCGCCCTCGACTACCGCATGGCCGGCTCCCAGCGCCCCGGAACCGCCCACATCATCACGCTGCACGGCGACATAAACGCCGGCAAGTACTTCAACCTCTCCTGCCTCTACCGCGGCGAGCTGGCGCGGAGGGTCGGCGAGAAAGAGTATTCGCCAATGATGCACCTGTTTTCGATGCATGTGAAAGCGTTTTTGTGAAAAACCGTCCTGCGCTGCCGCCCCGGCTATCCGTGCCCGATCGGAATCTCCGTTAAAAAAAATTAAAAATTTCTGTAACTTTTCCGGTTTAGCATTCGTCTAATTTTGTAGAAAGACAGGACGCTGCAGTCCGAAACATAAAAAACAATATAACAGGAGGTGTATTATGATGCGTTTTAAAAGAGTAGCCGTGGTTGCGATGGTTTTGGCGCTGGCCGCCGGTACGGCGTTTGCCCAGCCGCTCACAAGGTCCAAAAAGCCGCAGCAGAAGGAGTACAAAACGGGGCAGGACGCCAACGTGAGCCGCTCCCTCTCCTACGATGCCCTAGAAATTGAGGGGTATTTTGGCAATCCGACGCTGGTGCAGATCACGCTCACCGACGACCCGGACAGCGAACCGATCGTTTTGGACCGCTCGTTCAGGGAAGCGCTCAAGGAGAACAGCGACAAGGAAACGATGGAGCGTATTGCCAAGTAGGGTATTGTTTTATAGGCGGGCCCCAAAAGCCCGCCTTTTCACCGGGTTCTACGGCGCTTTCGCACTCCAACCTCAAACTCCGCCGCAACCAGTCCCGCAACCTTACGAACAGATACACTCATACCGCACACTCATTTTATTTAGATAGTTGATATGTAAAAAAACAAAATTTGGTGTAATTTGCACCATCGGCGGCTTCTGGTTCAGAAAAAATCCGGATGACACAAAGTATCTGATTGTCAGAAAGCCGTTAAATAAAGAACCCGCTCGTGAGCGTTCCGACTAACTGTGCTTAATTGTAATAACCACAACTAAATCCGATTCGTTTTCAAGTATTCTTCCGGTGTTTGTATTACCGCGTCTTTTACCTTGTAATCTTTGACGTTTCTCGTTATTATCGTCCGTATGTTACCATCTTTGGCGGTAAAGTACTGCAACCCGTCCTCGAAGTCTATGAATTTTGAATTCAGCGTCATATCAATAATATCTTCATTAACCGGTAATACACGTATCAGCAACCGTAGATTTTTTAACTGATTTTTGGACTCTTCACCACCCTTGATTTTTCTCAAGATATAGAATACGTTTGCCAAAACAACAGCCGTCGTGTATATTTCTATCTTCTTATTATAAGCCAACGTGAACATCTTTGCGGCATTATCATAAAACGGTTTTCTTTGCGCCAACAGGTCAAGGATGGCATCGGAGTCAATAAATACCTTTTTAGTCATCTGTCGCCCCGAAGTATGTAGCGGGCTCTTTCGTCCTCCTTGGAGACCCTTTCGAGGTCTTCTTCAGAGATGATCCCACTCAAATTTTCGATCAGCAGAGGATACTTTTCCGGTGGGCTATTTTCGTAAGCCAGACTTTTGAAAAAGTCCTCCACCAGCTTGGACAGGCTTTTATGGCTGTTTTTTGCGTATTCCTTGGCCGAATCTATTACAGAACGATCCAATTTCAATGTCAGTTTCGTTTCCATACGTATAAAATAATATTTTTTGTACGTCCTGTCAAATATTTTTTCAAAAATCTTACAAAAACCTCTTGTTCCGGGCGATAGATTGGGGTTTAGCGTTGTAATTACGTTTTGTAGGGGCGCGATTTATCGCGCCCGCAACCCCCGTGGCCGCCAATTCCCATTTTGCCGCGCATATACGCACGGGCGCGATAAATCGCGCCCCTACAACAGCAACACAACGATGATTTTTGCACTTTTGTCAGATATAACCGACAAATTTGAGTAGTCCCCACCGCCGGATTTGGCATCCACGCTCCTCAAAAACAATGGCCACGTTAGGGTACCCGGTTACGCAGGATTGCGGCCAAGGAATTGCAAAAATAAAGAAGAGGCCACATTATCGGCCTGCACCGATCCGTTTCCGCTCCCGAATTTTATGAATAGAACTACGGTGGCAATAATCAACAATATAAAAATAAGGCCCGCAACTCCGCCAATAAGTATAATATGGAGCAGCGGTGTTGTAGCAGGGTCGGAAATATCTATCTGGCCGGAGCGCTGTTCCGGCGCGCCCTGCGAGGCTTGCGGTGAGGGTTTTTCGGTTCGTGGGGGGGCATCTGTGCCGGAGAAGCATTGCAGCATTGCCGTATTGCCGCTTTTCTTTGCCAGATCAAGCGGGGTTTGACCGGCGCTGTTTTTCGCCTTAATATCCGCTTTTGAGGAGGTGAGGACCTTGGCGATTTCAACGCACCCTCTCTCTACCGCCCAGTGGAGCGGGGTGGCGCCGTCATTATTTACCGCATTAATATCCGCGCTATTGGAAATTAGTAATTTAACGGCGTCAAGCTTTTCTTTGCCCACCGCAAGGTGGAGCGGGGTAATTCCTTTGGCTTTTGTATTTACATTTGCCCCATTGGAAACGAGATATTCTGCGATATCGGAATTCACATTCCCTATCGCGTAATGGAGCAGAGTAATGCCGGAGCTGCTTACGGCGTTAACATCCACGCCATCTTCCCCGGCAAAAGAGATCACGTCATCAATAGTGCCTTTTTGTGCGGCAGCAAATATGTCTGAGTAACTCATATTTCGTTTCCTTCGAGAACCAGCCACGGCCTCCGGCCAACAGATCAACTGCGGTGCAGCTACGGGAATCCCGCCCGTTTGCCGCCTGATAGAAAAATTACTATTTGGCGGTTGGAATGTCAAGGGAAATGTTTTGCCGGGATGTGGCTTTTTGTTCATTTTAGACCTCCATGCGGCTCTAAACGCGATTTTTTGTTGAATATAGCGCGGATTTTTGGAGATTACCTGCTTTCAATAATCCCGCGCAGGTGGTCCTTGTGGTTCTTTTTGATTTTTTTTAGGCCTTTCAGGTCCCGTATTGCCGCCGGCAGGTCCTGCCAGCGCTTTTCGTAGAGATCGTAGAAGAGCGACATGTCCAGATTGTACGTCATCCGCGACGCTATGACCGCGTTGTTCAGCTCCGCCTGCCTGAGGCCCCGGTAGCGCGGGGTCCTGAACAGCGAGTCGTAGCTTTCGGCTACCATTGCCCTGAAATCGCCGAATATCCGCTCCTTCTCGGCCAATTTGTACCCGCGGGATGAATCCGCCGCGTAGACCGCCTGCAGCTCCCCGTATATTTCCCGCATCAGGTTTATGTATGTCCTGTAGTCCTCTTTGGACAATACGGCGGTTCTGTACTCGTCCGAATCCTCCCCGAAGCGGTCCTTAATATACAGCAGCCCGCCCACGTCGCCCACAAACGTCGCCATCTCCTCGTTCAGCTGTATCTGGTTTTTGATGAACACGGTCGCGTGCGTCTGCTCGTGGATAATGAGCGACGCCAGATCGTAGACGCTGTAGTTGACCATGAACGAGTATATGGGGTCGGCGGTGATACCCAGCGTGCTGAACGCGTCGGCCTTTCCTATCGTTATATCGTACCCGCCCTTTTTGGTGATCCTGCGCGCCTCCTTTTCGGCGTCTTTCCGCTCAAAAAAGCCCTTGTAGGGCACGCTGCCGGTAATGGGGAACCACCATTTGTAAAGGTCGAACGTATCGTCTTTGGAAGCCACAAGCACGTCTATCATGTAGTCTTTGTCTACGGAAACGTATTTGAGGTAGTTTTTGTTGCGCCTCAGGCCAAGGCTGTCCATCGCGAATTCACGTATGTCAAGCACGCGCAGCAGGAACTCTCTTGTTTCGGGGGTTATGCCGTCGTCTTTGAGCATTTTGTTGATGGGGACGGTGCGGAACTGATACCCCAGCAGGCCTGTCCCCTGTTTGGCGAGGTAGCATCCGCCGCAAACAAAAATCATCGCAGCTGAGAGTATCAATAAAAACAATCTTCGCATTGTCAGAATCCGACTGTTATGCCTGCCATACGGCATAGTCATTATAATCCCCCAAAATCCCGTTCAGGCAGTCAATGCCGGATAACAATAAAAATCCAGCTGTCATTTCCATTACCCCGACAGCATACAACCCGATGCGTTACATCGGCTCGGTAATAATTATCCCCGCGATCATCCCAAGCAGAAGCGCCGACACCCCGGCCATTACGTAGTATCCCGCAAAACCCCTGTCTTCGTCTGCCTTCCCGCCTGCGGCGAGCAGTTTGTTTACGTGCGCCCTCTCAACCGCGAAGTACGCGGCGGCCTGCAGGAGCATGTTCAGGAACCCCCATCCGAGGGCCTGCAGCATCCCGTGTTCCCAGTATAGCAGCACGGCGGCGGCGTTGAGCAGCGCGGCGGCGGCCGCGGCGTGGAAGAAACGGGGTATATGCGCCTTGCGCAGCTTTTGCAAAACGTTGTAGCGCAGCGCGGCGTTGTACATCTTATTGCGCAGGTCCGCGTCGCCGTCGAAACGCAGGCCCTTCTCCGCCAGAACCCTGAAGATACGGTCGACCATCCTGTGGCCGCTGCGTATGTAAAACGGCAGGACGAACGTCCCCTTGGGCTCGTGCGACTCGAAGACCATACACCTGTTCGCGAGCGGGTAGTCAGGCAGGCGCACACTGCGTATCTCGGCGAGGTCTACCGCGCTTATGTTGCCGGCACTCCTCTTGCTGACCTTCCCGCCGTCTATCACGATAGTCTTGGATCGGGCCATCGCGCTGAAATTCTCGTAAAATATGTACGCGAATATGAACGTAACCGTAAAGTAGACAGACGCCTTAACGAACGGGACGGGCAGGCTCCCGCTCTGGTAGTAGTACCACCCGACGATGGTCCACAGGGTGACGAACACCGGGCCGAACAGCAGAAAGAGCGTGAGCTCGATCCGGTACCAGCGGTCGAAATAACGGTATTGCGCGGGGGCTTCCTCTTCCATAGTATACATAAAATAATATTTAGCGCTTAACCGCGGCGCCGAATTTTTAATTTTTAGCTGTTTTTGGCGAAATCAATGTTCTACGGGCCCAAAAACAAGGGGCTTTTCAAATCCGTAAATAATGGAGATACGTGTGCCAAAAGCTCGGCCTTCACCGCCGCGGCGGGGCGGTAAAGCCTAATGTCAGACGGGGCGGCTATACAGGCATTTATTGATATCAACAATCAATACAAAATCGCCGCCCCGATCTTTCTCATTACATCCGCCCCCACCATATAATCAATCAGCTCCAGCGCGAACGGTATTGCAGTGCCCACGCCGCGGCTGGTTATGATGTTCTCGTCCGCCACTACGGCATCGGTGGCCAGAAGCACCCCGGAGAGCGCCGCCTCGCAACCGGGGTAGCAGGTCGCCTTTTTCTTTTCGAGTATCCCCGCTTTCGCTAAGACCGCAGGCGCGGCGCAGATCGCGGCGCAGATCTTGCCCCGGCCGTGAGCCTCCCTGACCATATTCAGCACCTCTTCGGACGCGGCGAGGTTTTTGGTCCCCGGCCCCCCCGGCAACACGAGCGCGTCGAACGTCCCGCTAAACTCCCGCAGCAGGCCGTCGGCCGCCACCCTGATATCATGCGCCCCGCGCACCATAAGCGAGTCGAGCCCCAGCACCGTAACGCCTATGCCGGCGCGGCGCAGCAGGTCTATAACGGTAATGGCCTCAATCTCCTCAAAGCCATCGGCGAGAATGGTAACCGCTTGCGGCATAATACCCCCCCAAACTCAATAAACTGTTATCTGCGGCCCGACTGCCTGTTTATCGGGAACCGCTTGTAGTCCTTGTTCAGCTCGTCCCAGGCCACATACTTCGCGCCACGGTTGACCGTTGAGTCGTACGGCGGCTGAGACTGCTTGCGCCAACTGCCGGTGGTGTGGTCTACCCCCTCAAATATCTGACGCACGCGCTTCTCCTTATTTATATAATGATAGACCATGTCGCCCTTTATGTCCCACGTCCCACGGGATTCGAACAGCCAATCCTCCTTCGCCTGCTCGTTTATCTGCCCCTTCTTGCCCTCCATTATAAAAAGCCCCCCGTCGGGCCACATATGGATCTCGGTACGCTCTACCATCTTGAAGCGCGGGTCCGCCGGTTCCTGCTCCATCACCCATACCCCAACAAACTCGCCGCGCAAAGAGTCGGCCAGCTTCTGCTGGATAATCAGCGTATCTACCTCAAACCCAAACGCCTCCACGCGGTTGCGGGCGTCGAGCTTCTGGCTCTCTATCTGCCTAATCGAATCTACCGGCCCGCGCAACTTTTTGGCCTGCTCAAGGTGCAGCCCCTTAAGCCCGGCTATCTTGGCGTCGGCAGCCGTCATCACCGAGTCCATGAACGGCCCGGCGCTCTCGAGCATCCCGGCCATCTTGCTCTCAAATTCGGCCAGTGCGGTGGTCAGCGAGTCCCGGTAGATCCTGAACATACTGCCGTTGCCGGTCTTTTGGGCCGTCTCCATCTGGAAGAGATACATCTTAAGGTCCGACATCTGCCGCTCCGGAACCCCCCTGTTGGAAAGCTCCTGAATCTTGGCCCGCCCCTCCTCAACAGACACCTTCTTGGCACACCCAAGCCCAACCGACAAACACGCGGCCAAAGCAGCCGCAACAAGAACACCGGTTCTTCTCATTAATTGCTCCTGAAAAAGATTAATTTTAGCTATTAATATCAATATATTATTTAAGGCGGGGTTTTTCAAAGAAATTTCGAAAAAAAATGACAGGGGCGGATGCCGCAGACCGCCAAATATCCTGTTTAATTGATAGACTTGCCCGTTTTGTATAATCCAAAATTCAGCGGTTACCGCTGCGCCGGATTCCGGCCAGCCGGGAACGGCCGCCCTTACAGGCGCTTGGGGGATGTAAGACCCGCGTCACAAATACGGCTGCGGGAACGGGGCGAAATATTATTTTTATCCGATGACAATACTCAGAATATTCGCCGCATTCTTCCGCGTTGGCGCCCTGACCCTCGGCGGCGGGCTGGCCATGATATCCGTGCTGCGCCACGAGATGGTAGTTAAACGCGCCTGGGTCGGCGAGGAGGATTTTACGCGGGAGCTCTCGGCGGCCATGTCGCTGCCGGGGGCCATAGTCATCAACTTCTCGCTCTTCAGCGGCTACAGGATGCGGGGGGCGCCGGGAGCCGCCGCCGCGTTTCTGGGCGCTGTGCTGCCGTCGCTTCTGGCAATAATACTCGTTGCGCTGCTCCTGTTCCCATACTTCAGCCACCCGACGGCAGCAGCGTTTTTACGGGGCGCGTCGGCATCGGTGGCGGGGCTTCTGGCGCACACGGCCTTTACTATGTGCCGCCCTATGATCACCCGCGCCCCCCAGCTAATAGCCGCGATGATAGCAGCGGCGCTGGCGCTGGTGCCGGGCATCAACCCCATATTCGCGCTTATTGCCGTAACCGCGTTCGTTTTCCGTTTGTCAAGCGTACACCGGGCAAGGGCAATAAAGAGGGACGATGCCGTGAATGACATCAACGCCGGCGGCGGCATCATCCGCGATAATACCGTCAACAGTGAAAATATCAATCTCGCCAACAGCAATAACCCTGCAAACAATATTAACCGGGGCGATAACGGCAGCGGCGATAGAAATAACAACACGGAGGACGACAAACGATGATCCTCTTGGAACTGCTGAAAAGCTTTTTCATAATCGGCGCGTTCGCATTCGGCGGCGGGTACTCCACCATCACGATGATCGAGCACGAGGTCGTAACGATCCACGGCTGGATCACCTCCGCCGAGCTATCGGAGCTTATCGCCGTAGCGCAGATGACCCCCGGCCCCATCGGGGTCAACGCGGCCACATACGCCGGCTTCCGGGTTGCCGGGCTTGGAGGCGCGGCGGTGGCGACCGCGGCCTTCACGCTGCCGTCTATCATCTTCTGCTCCGCCCTAATCCGCCTGTTAGCCCGCGCCGGCAGCGTACCGTGGGTAGAAACGCTGCGCAAATCCGTACAGCCGGCGGTAGCCGGCCTGATCATCGCGGCAGTGCTTGCATACGGACGGTCGGCGATACCAGATGCGAAAGCGGTAGTATTGGCAGTATTGACATTCACGGTCCTGACCGTATGGCGCGACAAGGTCCACCCGGTACTGCTGATCCTATGCGGCGGTGCGGCGGGGATTTTTATCTGAAACAAAAACGCCGGTAATGCCTTTAATAAATACATATGCCATCAAACATAATATACACCAACAAAAAATTCAGGGAGATTGGAAAATACCACGCCTGACCTCAAAAAACAGGCGCTGGGGACCGGAGAGCTAAAACGGTATGTACGCAAACGCTCTACAAGAGCCGCTTTGATGCGTTGCCCGTTTTACAAAAACTAACCATCATACCAAATCCCCTACTTGGGGAGGAGTTCCGGCTCTCTGATATGCGGGTGGAGGAGAAGAAAAAAAATCTCCCAAAACTTGAACTTATCGTAGGCATTTATAATATTTATAGAGGGGCCAATTCCGACTTGTTGAGCCGTAGCCGCTCGCTCAGCGGTTACGAGGAACTCGTGGAGAGGTACGACCGCCATTACGCGGTAACACGCGACCGTGCCGAAGCGTTGAGGCTTACCGTTGCCGAGTGCAGGGAGTTGGGAATACAGGAAGAACTAATAGAACTTTTCGCGAAAGGAATCGAGAATATGATATTCACAAAGTTTAACCTGAAAGACGCCAAGGAAGTCTGGCAGGAAGAGGCCGAGAACAGGGGCATGAAGAAGGGAGTGAAGGAGGGTATGGCGCAAGGCGTAGCGGAAGAAAGGTTGAAAAACGCCAAAGCCATGAAAGCCGACGGTGTAGACGTAAACACCATAGCCAAATGGACTGGGATGACATTAAAAGAATTCGCAAAACTGTAAAGAACCGAGCATTGTAAAATTGGCCTCTCCAATGGGAGGGGCCAACCCCCACCTCCTTAACCGGAACCGCGAGGCAGATGAGCCGGCCAAATTAGGGGTTAGCGTTGCGTCTACGCTTCGCAGGAAATGCGACTTATAGCGCTGCTACTCTACCCTTTTTATCCCAATATCCGAGGCGAAAAATGAAGTAAAAAGTATTTTTTTTAAAAAAACTTGTTTTTTGTAAATTTTTAATCTATATTTACTATGACGTTGCCCCACACGCCTCTTAACAATGCGCAATACCGGGGGGACATTTTTTTATCCGGCCACTCCAAAGAACGTGCCCAATGGCGGATAATCTCAATCCTGATGCTCCTGCACGATGAAATCAATCTAAACAACGGCTTATCCAACGAGGTACTGAATCTGTGCAAACAGAACGACGATTTCTATAATGGACTAATCGAACCAAGTTTATAAACGGTGACAGCTTTGCGGGGTAACAATGCCTGCTCCATATACCCAAACCATCGGAACCAAAAATAACCCGGAACCACAGCACCCGCCGGCTCATTAGTGCGGCGCGATGCCGCCTATGGGGGAAAAGGGGCGGTCGGTAGCCGAAATAGGCGATGAGGCCGCAAACGCGAACAGCAAGAGCGCAGACGCAGAAGACCTGACTGCACAACTCACAAACGCCGGGATACTGATGACGCGATGCGATGATGATAGCGATGGTACTGCCGTTCTGTTTGTCTTACCCCTACCTTTATACAGGCCTCTGCCCTGCCATTGCTTTCTCTCGCCAACGTAACACGATGGGTGTAATACTCGCATCATTGAGTCGTATTGCCTCATTATAGTCGGCGATCCCCTTATTGTTGTCCCCCTGCTTTTCTGCATGGATAACGCCACGAGCGAAATATGCAGCCGCATAATTGGGGTTAAGCCGTATTGCTTCGCTGTAATCTACGATTGCTTGGCCATAGTCACCTTTTTGCGTATATGCATAGCCACGAAGATAATATGTTTCTGTATCGTTAGGATTAAGACGTATCGCCTCACTATAACTTACAATTGCCCTATAGTGGTCACTTTTTTGCATATACGCATTACCACGACTGGAATACGCCTCCGCATAATTGGGGTTAAATCGTATTGCTTCATTAAAATTTGTAATTGCTCTATCGAAGTCACTTTTTTCCATATACGCAAGACCGCAGGCGTGATATGCATCGGCATCATCAGGATTAAGCCGTATTGCTCCGTTAAACTCAGTTATCGCGCTATTAAAGTCTCCATTTCGCGCATACGTAAGACCCCGTTTGATATGCCCGGATTGTTCAAGCATGATCCCTGAAAGGTATTCAACTATCGCCCTGTACCCTCTAAAGTTTGCCATGGCGAGCGGAGTACTGCCGTCATCGCACTTTGCATTGGCATCTGCTCCTGCGGAAATAAGCAGCTTGACCATTTCGATGTTTCCACCTTCTTTTACAGATAGATGGTGGAAGAGGGGGGTAGTGCCGTTTTTAGTTTTCGCATTAACATCCGCACCGACAGAAATTAGAAATCTGGCAGATTCAATATCTCCTTCCCCTGCGACATAATGGAGTAGAGTGGCATCGTTATGAAATAGTTTTGCGTTAACATCCGCTCCCGCTGAAATGAGAATTTTGGCGCATTCAACGCATTGGTCAATTGCCATAAAAAGCGGGGTTACATTATCCTTGTTTCTTAAATTAACATCTGCTCCTGCAAAGATAAGTAGCTTGAGAGCTTCAACATCGCCCTTCCTAGCCGCATAGTGGAGCATGGTTGTGTCCATGCGAGATACTTTTGCATTAACATCTGCGCCCGCCAAAATGAGAATTCTGGCACATTCAACACTCCCTTTGTCAACCGCTTCAAAAAGCGGAGTCAGGTTGTCACGATTTTTTGCATTAGGATTTGCTCCCGCGGAAATAAGGGTCTTGACGACGTCAATATGCACATTCATTGCGGCTCCGTAAAGCGGAGTGGTACCTTCTTCTGCCTCCGTATTAACATTTGCACCAGCCGAAATAAGAATTTGAGTAAATATATTTTTACCTTTGTATGCAGCCCAATGAAGCGGTGTTAAACCGTTCTTCCCCTTTGCATTTACATCAGCACCACTGGAAATAAGATACTTTAAAACCTCTGCACTGGAATTGTCCATCGCATCATGCAGCGGTGTAAAGCCATCATTGTTCCCAACATTAACATTGGCACCTTGAGAAACAAGGTATCTGAAAATATCAACATTGTTATTGCCCTGCGCGGCAACGTGTAGCGGCGTTCTGCCTGAGGCACTTTTCTCATTGACGCGGGCATCGTTGGAAATAATGTATTCCAATACCTCAATATTGGGGTTATGTTTGGCTGCAAAGTGCAGCGGAGCCCAACCGTCGCTATCTTTCACATTAATATTGACGCCCTTTCCAGTAACAAAATTTTGTATGTCTTTGGCAGTACCTTCTTTTGCTGCATGAAAAATATCTATGAAACTCATTTCCTCACCTTTGTTAGTTTTTGAAAGACTCTTAAAATACTACTCCAGACAGTGCATCAAGAAACAATTCGAATACGGCCATGATTCTCCTCCATCCCTAATCATTAAACTTTTTACTAAGCGTCTTAATAAATTTATCTAATATTTTTCGAACAAAAATATTAATATGCCGTGTTTTCTTTAGCCGCTCCGCAACAGGAGGGCTAAAAAGATAATATGTCTTTATGAATAAACGGCCAAGAATAGAGGTCGAAAGTATTTCATCTCTATATTTTCTTAAACACAATACTTCTGGGGCATCATATGAGTTGTAAACTGCCGTTGCGATATAACAACTACCTGATGCCGATGTCGCGGAAAGGCATTCTATTATCTCATTATCCCTTGCCAAGTAGGTAGCATATTCAGCTTTGGACGCATAAAATTCGGCATTTCGTCTCGCCAACATAAGCGGAGTATTGCCTTGTTTGGTTTTGACAGAGGTAAATGCTTTCTTTGAAAGGAGATACTTGACAACCTTAACATGCCCCTCTTTTACAATAGAATAATCTGACGCGTGATGGAGTGGGGTAAAACCATATTTATCTGTGGCATTAATGTCTGCCCCCTTGGAAACTAAAAACTCTGCCATGGCTGGTGTTCCATAGCATGCTGCCAAATGGAGTGGTGTCTGTGAGTTGTCAGATTTGACATCAACATTCAAACCTTTGGAAATCAGGTATTCCGCTAATTCGGAATTTTCGTCTTTTGCTGCCGTATGGAGCAAAGTCTCACCGCGAGAGTTTCTTACGGCCGTGACATCAATTTTGTTTTCCTCGATATAATTCTTTATAAAATCCACTCCTCTCTCAGCTAAATCAAAAATATGTTCTATGTCGATACTCATACTAACGCTCTCCTTTTTGTTGTTTTAAAAACATTTTTAAATGCCACTCTAACAACGTGCTGAACGCAACCGAGACACTATGTTGGAGCGCGTAACTAAGTATATAATGTTCAATTCATTTAATCTGATACTGCATATAGTTTGGCGAAAAAACCGGAGACGCAATACTGCCTCCGGCCATCCCACGTTTTACAATTGCTATAGATCAGGATTTGATCTAAGCTTTTTACTTACTTTTACGTCAGTACTGCTGCTTTTATAGTAGTAGCAGCTTCTCCAATTATTCGTTAAACAACTGTTTTCTCTGTCTTTCTGGTATTTTCCTTGAATGTTACATGACTGGTACTTTTCATCGTAATAGGGACACATGATTTTTACCCTTTATTTTTATGGAACCTTTTAAAAATAGAACTCCCCAGCACCGTGCTGGAAAGCTGGCTGTAACTGGTGGTTCCATTGATCCCAGAACAGCCACAATAGAGTATTACATAACTACAACCAGCTTTAAAATCACTACCTATACTTAATACCACACTATTATCAAAATACCTCCTTTGTTAACGTTTAAGACTGCTTATGCCACGATGCCGCAAAACACGCAGCTTGGGCCGGCGGCTCGCAATTGCTGCGCTATTGCGGGGCCGCGGAGTCCCGAACACAGCGCAACGAAAACAGGTTCGTCTTGCGGATGCTGTACCTGTTCACGTTGTCGTAGTTGTTGTACATGTCCCGGCCCCAGGCGTCGCTCGCACCAAGCTCCGTGGCACTCCACCAGAGGCCGTAGTAGCCGGCACCGTCGAAATCGCCACCGCTCCAACGGCCGCCGCCGGGCAGGGCCGAAAAGCCGTAGTCATCGGTACCGTTTCTATTATTATACCACCCACTCTTAGATTTCAACTTCGTTCCTGCCGTTGACGATCCACCAACAGCATTTGTTAATGCTGTCCACTCCGCATCACTCGGCACATGCCACCCAACAGGACAAACTCCCCGAACCCCGCTGGGACTCAATGTCGAACTTGATGCCCCGCCCATTACCGTTGCCCAATTGTAAAGACGACCGTATTTGGCGCAACTGTCAGACGCGTTATAGTAACAAGCGCTCCCGCTCGCGTTGTAATTCAAATTCTCCGCCATCCACGTCTGCTGACCTATTTGCACCGTCCGGTAACTCCGATTGTCTCGTGAATCGGTAAAGGAGCCACTAACTATCACAATTTGAAAATTAGCTCTAATCGTAGCGTTTGAACTCAACGTAACTGTAGTGTTCGCGCTGTTCGCATTGCCAAATGTTGCCGTACCGCTCGTTAACGTCCAGTTGACAAACGTATACCCGCTATTAACACTAGCGCTTATACTAAATGGCGTACCAACAACAATGCCCGATTGACTGCTCGGCGGTGTGGTAGTACCGCCCTCTGTCAAGTTGCGGCTCATTGTTAGCGTGTACGTTGGTATTTGTTGGAAGTTCGCCGTAACAGTCACGTCACCGTTTACTGTAACGGACGTACTCGCGCTGCTCGAATTCGCAATTGTCCCGCTCCCGCTTATCGTCCAGCCGTTGAACGTATACCCACTTGCGGCAGAGGCGCTTATATTGACCACCGTTCCTGCTGTAATGCCCGATTGCGAAGCCGGTGTAACAGTACCGCCTGCTGTTGTATTCCGGCTGACCGTCAGCGTGTACGTTATCAACTCAAAATTAGCAGTAACAGTCATGTTCCCGTTCACGGTAACGGATGTGTTGGCATCGTTTGCGTTGGCGATTGTACCACTCCCGCTTATCGTCCAACCGTTGAACGTATACCCGCTTGCCGGAGAAGCTGATATACTGACCGGCGTTCCGGCTGTTATGTTGTACTGACTGTTTGAGGTGGTACCGCCGCTTGTTGGGGAACCGGCAACCGTGAGCGTGTACGTTATCGGCGCAAAATTGGCGATCAGCGCCTTGGGGCCGTCCATGATAATGACGTCTGTGGGGTCTGAAGATCCGGACGCTCCGCCGTAGTGGGTAAACCTGTAGTGTTCCGCAGCCGCCGCTCTTACGATAACCTGCGTTCCGGGGGCGTAACAGGGTTGATTTGGATCGCGGGTTACGGTACCGCTATTATCGGGAATTTCTATGACCGTGAGGCAGTAGGAAGCGGGGTCGGTGGCGATTGGGTTAAATATCGCGACCAGCTGCTTGTCGCGGTCCATTCTGACGGATATTGTGCGGCTTGCGGCGGTAGTGTCTCCCGACCATCCCGCAAACTCGTACCCGGGCGCAGCCGTTGCGGTTACTGCGGCCAGCGTTCCGGTAGCGTAGATTTGCGTACCCGGGGGATCTATGGTGCCGCCGCTTGCCGGGGCCGGGGTTGTGGTGAGGGTATACCCGTCGCAGGGGATGCCCACCGGGACGGTTTTGCTCTCATTACATATAGTGTGTACCTCGCGGGCGACGCACCTTTGGATTTCGGTATTATACGGATTTCCGCCGCAGAGGCCGTGCGCCCTTCCGTCCTCGCAAAACTCCGCTTCCGGGTTGAAGTAGCCGTTTCCGCAGCGGTCTTTTATGGTTCCGGTGGCTGTTTCGCACGTTTGATTTGCCGTGTTATACGTCTGCCCGCTGCACTTGCTGTGTTTCCTGCCGTTTTCGCAGAACTCAGTCACGGCGTTAAAAAAATCGTTGCCGCCGGGGCAGCGCTCTTTAAGTACGCCGGTATTTTTGTCGCACTCCTGATTTTCGGGGTCGTACTTTGCGCCGCTGCATTTGTCGTACGTTACACCGCCGTAGCAGAACTGTGTCGCGGAGTTGAGCGACCACCCGTCCCCGCAGTATTCGGGCATTTTTTCGCACGTAAAAAGGAGCGTTGTGAGCAGGCCGGTCAATGCCGCGCGCTTGATAACTGTACCTGTGAACTTATTATTGCATCTCATTTTACATTCCACCCTGTCTTAAAAGAATATGTTAATGGTTATTCCGGAAACCAGAAGCGCGGCGCCCGCGAGATATGCGGCGTTGCGTCTTGTTTGCGCGTTCTCGGCTGCCGTAAATTCTTTACTGTCAATATGATTTTTCATATTGTTGTTTTCAAAAACTCCATAAGCGACTGCGCCCGCCCCAAGTATGTCGAGGCTTACGGACGTGGTGAGGAGTATCTTTTTCTTCTGTTTGCGCTGCATCGTCGCCTTTTCGGTTTCTATAAGCTCGTAGGCGATGCTGCGCGCGACCCGTGTCATCTCCCCGGCGTTCCGCAGCCTGCTGTTTGCCGTTACGGTGCGGATAATTTCGGCGGTTACGACGTCTATCAGCCGCACATCTAAATAGTAGGACTGCCAGTTGATGGTGTTGATGTCGGCAATGCAGAGGTACTGTGCGCCGAGCTGCTCACCGAGGCTTTTGATCAGGTCGTCGCTAACCGCGCCGCTTCGCTGGTAGTTGTGTTCTTTGGCTAACTCTTCGAGGATGGCGTTGGTGCGGTCCACGCCCAAGTAATTGTTGCTGGTACTGATGGTCCTCGCGAGTTCTCCGCCGAGGATGTTGTGTACGCCCAGCGCACCTTTAGGCTCCTTGCCGGCCATATAGACGGCGATGGTCTGCTTGCCCTGCCTGGTGGCCGGTGCGGGGGCGGGTCCCTCCCGGACGATGGCGGCAGCGGGGGCCGGCTCCTTTACGATAAATTCAGGCTCGGTAGGTTCGACTGCGGCCGCGGCGGTCATTAGCAGTACCAAAAATAACGCCAATTTCTTCATATCAAGCATCCTTTCTATGCTGACGGCGGCCTACAGGCCGCTTTCCTGATGAAACAGGTATTCAAACTTCCTGTCGTACATATTTATCAAAGCCACGACTTCCGGCGCCTGGAACTCCCCCGATACCTTGCGGGAGCGGTACGTCCGTTGGCTTATCCCCAGCTTTTCGGCTACGTATTCATCGCTGTAGCCGTTACGAACCTGCTCCAGTTCTAAATTCGGAAACATCCATACCTCGTTTCTATACCTGCGTTACCGTTACAGTAACGATAATATAATAAACGCGTCGCCATTACGGTAATAAAATCGCGTTTTTTGAAAAATAGCCAAAATATCCATTTTTGTCATCCGTACTGTGGGGAAAAAAGGTAAATTAAGAATAAGGGGGCATATATTATATGGAATCGACGCTGGGGCAGCGAATTACGCATTATCGCAAGAAAATAGGTATCAGCCAGAGGGATTTGGCAGCCGCTGTTGGTATATCGCCCACCGCCCTAAACTACTACGAGAAAGACAAAAGGGAGCCTAATGTATTGATTTTGATAAAGTTATCAGTAGTGTTAAATATAACCGGAGGTGCCCTGCTCGGCCTTGAGCCCCACCCCGACATGATCACGCAAAACAGGAACGAATTCCTGATGCTGAATTCGCTTCGGGAGTTGGACGGTTGTGGGCAGGAGAAGGTGCTGGACTATATATCTGATATAGTGGCGTCGGGCAAGTATGTTGGGAAGAGGTAGGTCTACCGTAGTCCTTCCATTCTGAGTTTTCAAAAACAAATTAAAAACTTTGCTTCCGCCCTGCACAAATATTATTTTATAGTATAGAGACTTAAAAGAGTCTCTGCCCGCAGCACGCAATGGGATTCTCCTGCGGCGTTCTCTTGGTACAAATTAAGACCTCGCAGTACTCCAAAAATACCCAAAATTTCAAGGCTAAACCGCCCGTGGCGGGATTTTACCGTTTTTTCTTGCATTAATCTTTGGAAAGTAGGTATATTTATATGGATATAGATTATATATCTACGCTCGATTACGGTGAGCGGATGAGAATACATATACTGACAGAGCGGGGGAAACTGCAAAAAGCGCTATGTCAGTATGAAACATTTCTTGACGATGTGTGGACGCCGATAGTGCGCTACGACACCGCGCACGGCTTTTTTCATAGGGATACCCTGTATCCGGATGGCACAAAGGAGAAAAAAATGTTAAACTATGTAGATTTGGATTCTGCTGTAAAATATGCGAAAAATGACCTGATATTGAATTGGAAATCGTACAAATACAGGTATTTGACTCAAAAAGGGGGTAGGTGATGACGGAGGATCTATGTATGGCCTCAGATAGGGATGAGATTGTCCAAAAGAACATGGAACGCTTTTCGGAATTTATGGATTATGCGCTGGAAAATCCATCCATCTTTGAGAAGCTTAACGGCGCCGTAGTAGTATTCGACGATGAAAATTATCAGCGTGAGAAAAGAAACCCCCAGAACAAGGTTATCTTTGCAAAGAAAACCTACGAATTAACCACATAACAGAGCCGGACGGGGCTTACCCCCAGTCCGGCGGAGCCCTCCTCGGCCTTGAGCCCCACCCCGACATGATCACCCAGAACAAAAACGAATTCCTGATGCGGAATTTGATACGAAATGTGGATACCTGTGGGCAGGAAAAGGCGTTGGAGTATATAATTTCTACCTTTTCTTGGCAATTTTTTCTCGGTCTGGTTTAATTTGATGCAATTCGCCCCGGCCTTTATCTGCCAAAAAACAAAAAAATCTTGAATTTCGGCCTGCCCGAATGTTATCTTTAGTTAGCCACTGTATTAACAATCGTGGAGAGGGGTAATAATGGACGTTTCTTATGTTAATCCGTTTGTGGTCTCGACTATCGAGACCCTGCAGAAGATGTTGAACATTGAGGGCAAGGCCGGCAAGTTGTCGCTCAAGGACAGTTCTTTGCACAGTTACGATGTGACGGGGGTTATCGGGCTTACGGGCGAGGCGGCGGGGTCTATCTGCCTCAGTTTCCCGCAGGAGGTTGCATTCAAGGCGGTTACGGCGCTTCTCGGTATGCCGGTTACGATGATGGGCGACGAGGTGACGGACGGTATCGGCGAGCTTGTAAACATCGTTGCCGGTAACGCGAAGCAGTACCTGACCAAGTACAACCTGTCGATTTCGCTGCCCAAGGTGGTGGTGGGGCGCAACCACTCGGTGGCGTCTATGAGCGGCGTGCCTACGATCGTGGTGCCTATCGTATCCTCTTTGGGCGAATTCGCGATGGAGATATCGCTCAAAACGCCCGAGGTGAAGAAGTAGGGAAAGGCGGAGGCGGGCAGGCGCCCGCAGTCTATATATATAATAGGATGGCGCCCGCTGTACGCGGGTATGGGGGTATTTGCATTATGCTGTCATCAATACGTATATGTGCCCGCGCGGTATTGGCGGCCGGGGCGTTGATATCTGTATTCGCCGCGCCGCAGGTTCAGGTCGACAACATGACTTTCAACGGCGGGCCGATAAACGAGGGTTCAACCGTACACGCAACCTTTAAACTGACCAACACCGGCGACCAGCCGCTCCGCATCACCAATGTGAGGCCGGGCTGCGGTTGCACCGTGGTCTCCTACGACTCGGTCATAGCCCCCGGCAAGACCGGCGTCATAAAGCCCAAGGTCGACCTGAAGGGCATGAGGCCGGGCCACATGAACAGGGGCGTTACCGTAACCTCCAACGCGGCCAACACCCCCACGCTGCAGTTGATCATAGAGGCGACCATCTTGCCCATTATAGAGGTATCGGAGAACTACCTTACGTTCCCCAACGCGGCCAAAAAGACCATTACGCTGGCATCGGCCAAGAAAGATTTAAAGATCAGCGGCATCGTATTTACCCCGCACGAAAGCGGCAGAAACACACCGGGGTGGGCCTCAAACGTCCCCCTGACCCTCAGTTACACGTTTACGGCCACAGACAGCACGCGGGCCGGGGGGCTTAACGTATACAAGTTGGACATCACCCCGCCAGGCGCCGGCGGGGACCCGGTAAACGGGGCGTTCCTTATAACCACCAACCACCCGGATAAGGGCGAGATCGTTATCAACGGGCGTATACAGTAATCAGGTAGACGGCTGCCCGCCGGTGGCCTCGTACATCTTCTCTTTTGAGTGTATATCGCTGAACAGCATATTGACCTCTTTTTCGGTAGGCTGGCGGTACCGGTGCACCTTGGCCAGTTCCGCCGCCGGGAGTCCGTCGGAGAGGGCTTTCAGGTAATCCGGGGTGTAGAACTCCTCTACAGACTTGTACAGCGGCTCGCGGTTGAAGCGCATGGAGAGCAGGGAGGCGATCTGGTCGCTGTTCAGGCCGTTTTCGAGCGTTTCGGCGCGGCGGCGCTCAATTTTGGCGAAATTTTTCGGGAAAAATTCCTCGGCGTATCTCCGTTCCATCTTTAAATATCCTCCGTTATATATTTATTGTTTATAATTATAATCTACGTCAACTGCGCTGGAAAATGACCAGCCCGAACTCCGGCGCTATTGCCATCAGGTGGTCGAATATGTCCGACTGCACGGCCTCGTGGCCTACCCACATCACATCGCTTGTAAACGCGTACAGTTCCAGCGGCACACCCATTTCGGTTTGCTGCAGCAGGCGTACCAGCAGCATAAGCTCCTGGTTTATGCCGGGGTGCCGGCGCAGGTACGCCTCGCAGTAGGCCCTGTAGGTGCCAATGTTTGTAAGGCGCCTGCCGTTGACCGGTACAGATATGTCGCAATCGGCGCACTCCGCCGCGTTGAACTGCTCTATTTCGGCCATTTTCTTTTCGAAGTACTCTCGCAGCAGCTTTATTTTGCTCAGGTGGTTGTACTCTTCCTGCGTCAGGAAGTGGATAGAGCTCGTGCGGAAGCGTATGGCGCTCTTTATGCGCCGGCCGCCGCCCTCGAACATGCCCCGCCAGTTCTTGAACGACGACGAGACCAGCTCGTAGGCCGGTATGGCCGTTATCGTCCTGTCCCAGTTCCGCACCCGCACGGTCGTGAGGTTTATGTCTATCACGTGCCCGTCGGCGCCGTGTTTGGGTATGTCTATCCAGTCGCCCTTGCGCACCAGGTCCATTGTGGAGAGCTGCACGCCGGCTACGAGGCCTAGGATGGGGTCCTTGAATATCAGCATGAGTATGGCCGTAAACGCGCCAAGGCCGGAGAGGAAGTAAATGGGGCTCTTGCCAGCCAGCAGGCTGACCGCTATGATTACGCTGGCTATAACGCCCGTCACCTTGAGCGCCTGGATGGTGCCGGTAATGCCCACCTTCTGCGCCTTCCCGCTCATATCGTAAATGTCGCGTACCGCGCTCAAAAGTGCGTCGTACACCGCCAGTACTATAAGCACGTAGTAGAGGCTGATCGCCTTAGAGGCCAGCTGGAGAGCCTCCGACTGCGGCGCCATTATAAGCGGCAGGCCGATGGACATAACAGTGGCCGGGATGAGGTGGAACGCGCGCTGTGGCAGCCGGCAGCGGAAGACAATGTCGTCTATATGCGTGCCGGTCTTGGAGCTCAACGCCTTGAGCCCCGGCAAAACAAGCCGCCGCGCGACCTGATGTATGCCGAACGCGGCAAGGAGCAGCACCGCAAGGTTGACGACATAGGCGGGGATTACGGCATCCCCGACAGCAATGCCGCCGTCAACCGTTATCAGGTCTGTGATGTATGTTATAAACTCCCGCACCTTGCTCTCCAAACCAACGGTTGTTTTAGTCATCAATAGATAATTTTATCAACACAAAAAATACGTTATACCGTGCAACAGCGGGCGGCCGGGAACGGCCGCCCGCACATTGGCAATTACCATCCCCTACCTGTCGTGATATTTCGTGCCGTACGCCCTTATGGAGGTGTCCAGCTTCGACATCATGTCGTCTTTCTTAACCCGCAGTTCGTGCTCCTCCTCTAACCTGCCGGCGGCGTTTGAGAGGGAATTTTTCATGCGGCCGGGGTCAAGGACCATGAGCGAATAGACCTTGAAGCGCCCATTCTCCTTATTGTATTGGGTAACGGTCGTGTGAACCGACGAGCCGCGTACGCTCACGTCGGTGATCTGCCTCACGCCCTCTTCCCAGATTTTTTTGGCCTCGCCGTCTATGTTTTGGGCGTAGGACTCGCTTATGCGCTGGACCTGCGTACTCATGCCGGCGGCCAGCTGCACACGCGCCTCGTCCGACGATATCTTGCGCGCGGTCATCTCGTCGCCGGACTCCGCCACGCCTATGCCGCAGGCTATGCCGTCCCTCTCCAGCTGCGCCTTTATCTCCTCAAGCTCGGCGTAGGTGAGGATTACGCGGGTGAAGCCGGTGAGGGCGGCGGCCTCCTCTTCGCTCAATAGCTTTGTGGTCTTGGGGCGGTAGTATGAGGGGACGGCCCTGACATTTGCGCTCGCCTGGCCAGCCGTGACCTCCGTCATCTGGTAGTTCCCCACATCCGAAAAGTTCTTCTTATTTTTCTTCTTATCCGCAGGCGCTACCTGCACCTTGCCGTCGAACGTCTTGACCGTAGTGCCGGAGCCTTTGCGCGAGTCGACCTCAAGCGTAGTCCCTCGGATGGCAGCCAACGCGGTGGGGGTTCTTATCTCGAACTCCCGCCGGTTACCAGCCATCTTTTTGACGTTGGTAACGATCCTGCCGTCGATCAGGCTGAGTTTCGTCTCCCCGCTGTTTATGGACGAAACCTCAAGGACGGTATTCTCCCTGAGGCGGACCGAGCTGCCGTCGGCCGTTTCGAGGCGGGCTTCCGACTCCGCGAGCGTGGCGACCATGTCCTTTGAGCGCAGCGTCATGTTGAGCCGGGCATCGGGCCAGGTGTTCACGTTTTCGGGGTCGGCCCTGCGGTCGCGGGAAGAAAATACCTTAACGCTGCCCATAATGCCCTTAACGGAGGCCTCCGAGGCCTCCTGGGCAAACAGGGGGGCGGCGCAAAACAACACCGACAGGGCGCACCCTGCCGCCAGATATCTGCGGATACCGGCCATAGATTACTCCTTTGTGGCGATTTTTTAGCGGTGGCGGCCCATGTCCGCGCGCCAGTATGGGCCCGGTACGAATGCGGGCCAGCTATATAATATACTTTCCGGAAAGGGAAAACGTTACAATATAAATGCACAAAACTCAAAAGCATTTCCCCAGCCGCCAAAAAAAACCTTGATACCGGGCCGTTTTTATAGTATAATAAATATATAGAGGCGCACCCCCGGTATCTATTAACCATTAACCCGAAAGCCGGAATTTATATGAACAGGCACCGGGATATCTTTGATTTTGCCTCAAAAGGGCGTAAAAAACGTACGGCGGGCTTTACACTGCTTGAGCTTATGGTGGTCATAGTCGTGTTCGGCATACTGTGCGCGGCCGTGGCGGTGAACTGGTCGTCGTTTATAAAGCACCAAAACCTGAGGGCCGAGGCGAGCGGGTTCCATAAGGAACTCATGGCGCTTAAGGCAAAGGCGCTGGAAAAAGGGGGCCGTGTCCAGATTGAGATACAGAGCAACGCCTATAAGGTAGCGGAGGAAACATTAAACGACGACGGCACACACCAGGGGTGGGAAGCGCTAAAATCGGTCAGTATGCGCCACAATATAACGCTATCCTTGCCGGAAATCGAAATCGCCAATACGCCTAACAAATGGCGGATATCCGCCAACAGCGGCACGCTCTTAATAAAAAATGCGCATTTAGACGCCTATGACAACGGATGCGTGATGTTGAGCAACAATTCCAAGAAGAATTTTTTTATACGTATGGACACGACCGTCAGCATAAAGCCTGAACTTTTTAGCAGGAGCGGTAATTCATGCGAAAAAATGTAAAAAATATAGCCGGTGTCTCCGTTGTGGAGATCATGATCGCCATGGTCATAGTCTCGATTGTGCTCATAGCAATTGCGAGCGTTTTCCCCCGTATGAGCGCGCACGGGAAGGCCATACACGAGTCGGACCAGGCGAGGATGATCGCCGCCGAAGTGCTTGAGGGGTTGCAGATGATCTCCGATTCTAATGATCCATTAGACCGCTGCGGAACCCCACTTTCTATTGATCAGGAACGTTTCCTTGACCAATTCAACAACACCAACATCGGAGCTGTGACCTACAAAGTGAATAAAATGGCGGATCTGGTGTGGAACTGCAACGCCGCCACCACCGGTTTTAATACCGTAACTATTACGGTAAATTGGAGAAAAAACAATAAAGATCATTCGGTAAAAGTAACGGGGGCCATAAGATGATGAACAAAAAAGGCATGACGCTGCTGGAACTCATGGTCTACATGGTGCTCGCCGCCCTCATACTGGCGCCGATTGTCATGCTTATGAACAATTCGTCCAAAAACATGGCGCGCGACGCGAGTAATACCACCCTGCGGATGTCGGGGCGCGATATTCTCAACATCATATATGATGACCTGAAAAATACCGGGTTCAAACTGCATCCTGATAATTTCAAGGCGGATACGGCAGTCTGGTACCATGACCTCAATTCTATCCCGTGCCCGCCCACGACCTGCCACCCAACCCAAAATGTTGATTTATATGATGAATCCTCGTTCATGCCCACCGACGGCGGCAGTAGCGCAGGCTTGTTTGACGCCCTGACTGTCCGTATGGGCAGACTGACAAACGACGGCGCATGGAGCGGGGCCGAGTATATAACCTATTACGTCGACAACAACAAAAACCTCATAAGGGCATCCACCGGCATCTTCCCCACCGCTACTCCTATAACAGTACCCGGGGCTGAGACCAGGCGTACAGTTCTCACCCAAAACGTGGCCGCCCTGCAGTTCCAGTACTCGGAAGACCTGGAAGACTGGGAGAACTCCTATGGCAACACCATCCCGGCCAGGTTAAACAAGCCGTTCGTACAGTACATAAGGGTGGCCCTTATTCTAAAAGACGACAAGAAACTGTCACCCGTGGGCGGAATCCGGGATATGGTTATCGGGAATACCATACTCCCAATACCGGCATCCGACCAGGCGCTGTACGAGCGCCATGAGATAGTGGTCCCGATCCCGAACAACGGCCTTTTCCCGACTGATTAACGGCATTTGCGCGCCCCAAAACCGGGGCGCGCAAAAAAACAGTACCCACCCCGCCCGCGCGGATTATATATTTATATTGAACCGGGGGGTATTCCGTATTTTATACTGTCATCTACGAAAAAGAGGGCAAAATGAGCTTTGACGACCATGAACGATTCGTAGCCAAGAACCGCTCCCTCGCCGCTGCCGAGAACATTGAGCGCAGGGACGAGGCTATGGAGAACAAGGGCTACTCCTACCTCCGCGAGCAGAAGGACAGCTCCTGTTTCAACTGCAAGATGAAGAACACGTGCCGCGAGTTCGGCGCGAGGCGCAGCGGGGGCACAAGCGGCGTTGTCTCTTTCGGCGGCGACGAGAGGCTTATTTGCGACAAGTACGAGCCGGCGGAGAAGCAAAAGAAGACGATGAGCGACAAGCAGGTCAAGGCGCTCCTCAAAAACGTCAGGAAAGGGTACTGACAGGCGTGGAAAACTCACCGTTAGAATTGTACGAAACCGCGTACCGGCTGCACTATACCGACAACCGGGTCCCTGAGGCGCTCAGGTATTACGACGCCATAATCAGGGAGTTCCCGGACTCCAACGAGTGCGGCTATGCCGTCATACAGATCAACAAGATAAAGGCCAACAGCGCCGTAGCATCCATTGCGTCAAAAAAGAAGGGCGGCGCGCTGGCCCTCATATCGTTTATGCTATGCCTGCTTATAATAGGCGCGCTTGGGGCGGGCGCCTATTTGGGCAGGGAGTACGTGCTGCCGGAGGTAGAAAGGGCCAAACAGAGGGAAATTTTGGCTACAAGGGTACTGGGCAAGATAATTGAGGGCAGAAACGAAGACGCTCTCCTGCTGTTAGACAAACTCAAAGAGTTGTCGGACTCTACAGACATAACGCCTTACGAGCTCTCGGCGCAAATATACCGCAGGGGCGGCCTGACAAACAGGGCGCGCGCCGAGTACGAAACGTTCTACTCCAAAAACCCAGGCAAGCTGAACACGCCAATCGACGAACTCGTACCGGAACCAGTTATGCCTGCGAAGAAGAAAAGGCAGGGCGGCGCCTTTTAACCGGCGTCAGGTTACGCAATAACGGATTAAGAGAGGTATTTATGGATGCGCGAAGGACGATAGAGGAGCGGGTAGAGGACGGCTGCGTACTCAACAGCGAGGGGCAGTGGGTCCATATGTTCCAGCAACTCACAGACGAACAGCACATCATAGAGGAGCTGGCCCGCGGCAATGTGCGCGTCAACGGCATATGGGTCCGCATCGCCGACGCAAAAAAGTGGGCCAGAGCGCCCAGAACCCCCGGAACGGTGCCGCCGTCGCACCCGCCGCAGATACCCGTACAGTTGGCGCCGGTTGCAAAAAAAGCGTCAATTTCCCCAGCAACTGTTCCGCTTACACCAGCGCCGCATACGGACAGACAGCCGGAGTTTAACCCCGAAGACAACTTCCTCGAAACCATAGCAATGGACGCCTCGGCCTTAAAACAGATCGCCGGGAGCATAAACGCGGGGTCAGGCAGGGGCGCAAACACCAATATGCCCCACGCGCCAGCCCCCCTCGCCGCGAAACCCGTTGTGGCAAATCCGCCGGTCAATACCGACGCCGATGAAACCGACTCGTTCGACCCCGGCCTCATAAACGCCGACGCTCCGCCCCCCCCCATCAGCATCAACACAAACAGCGATGACGACGCCGACTTCTCCGGCGGGGACGACTTCCGCGAAACCGCGCTGCTTACGCTTGAGCGGCTCCCCCCTCGCGGGCAGAAGGGCTGAATATGGCCGCCGCGAAGACCATCCGCACATTGTGCGCCGTATCAGCGGCTATACTATTAATATACGCCGGCACGGCAGACGCCAACCCGCTGAACGGATATTACCAGATCGTCACACTCACATACGTACAGGACGACGACGGCAGGCAGCGCGGGTTCAACAACACCGGCCTATATATATCGGCAACCGGCAGCCGGATACGGGTGGTCGGCGCGTGGCGCGGCTACCCCATCGCGCACACTCTGGCCGTAGACGGAAACATCGGCGACACGCTGGTTCTGAAAGACACCGATAATATGTCGGCCCTCTACAAATTCCGGATAAAAAACAACACGATAAGCGGCCGCCACCGCGTGCTTTTCGACGACGGCACATCCCACGTAATAGACGCCAAAGCCACAATCCGCCAACTGAACCAAAACGAGGTTGACAGGCTGCGGTCGGTCATCAACTTCTAACCCCGGTTAAGCCACGACGTATCTATCCCGTGCTTTTCAAACATCCCCAAAAGCCCAGCCTTGTCTATCGCCTTGTCGTACGCCTCCTCCGGCATTACCTTCTTCTGCTTAACGAGGTCCAAAAAGCTGTCGTTCATGGTGCACATGCCCAAGCTCTTGCCGGTCTGCAAAATAGACTGTATCTGGAACGTCTTCCTCTCGCGGATGAGGTTAGACACCGAGTGCGTGACTATGAGCACCTCCATAGCCGCGACCCGCCCGCCGCCTATTTTTTTGCAAAGCATCTGGCAGATCACCCCGCGCAGAGACTCCGAGAGCATCATGCGTATCTGCTCCTGCTTGTCGCCGGGGAACTGGTCTATTATGCGGTCTATCGTAGACGGCGCGGTAGAGGTGTGCAGCGTCCCGAAAACAAGGTGCCCCGTCTCCGCCGTTTCTATTGCTATGGATATAGTCTCCAAATCCCTCATCTCGCCGATGTAGACGATGTCCGGGTCTTCGCGCAGCGCCGCCCGCAGCGCGGCCTTGAACGAGCCGGTATGCTCGTGAACCTCGCGCTGGTTAATCAGGCACCCCTTGTTTTCGTGGACGAACTCGATGGGGTCTTCAATCGTTATCAAATGGTCCTTGCGCATACGGTTTATGTAGTCTATCATGGCGCATAGCGTTGTGGACTTGCCCGACCCCGTGGGCCCGGTAACTAAAACCAGCCCCTTTGGCAGCCTGCACAGGCCCAGCATCTCCTTGGAGAGGTTGAGGTCCTCGGCGGTGATTATTTTGCTGGGGATAACGCGGAACACCGTGCCCGGCCCCTTGCGGTCCCTGAAGAGGTTGACCCTGAACCGAGCGACACCCTCTATCTCGTAGGCGTAGTCGGTATCGTTGCACTCTTCGAACTGCTCCCTGTTGCGCTCCGGCGTTATGGGCCACATGAGGTCCTTTACCTCGGCGGCCGAGAGCGGCGGCCACCCCGGCACGGCGGCCATCTCGCCGTCCTTGCGCACCATTGGCATACACTCGCTGGATACGTGCAGGTCAGAAGCCTTGAGCTCGATCATTGCCATGAGCAGGCTGTCTATGGCCCTTGCCCCCGTCGGCGCAGGCATCGGCGGCGTTGACGGCGTCGCCTGCATGGGCGGCATGGCGGGCGGCGCGGAGGCCTCCTGCTGCCTGCCCGGCATTTGAATGGCGCTCCCGCACTTGGGGCACTTTATTGTAAACGGATGGTCCGGCGCCCGCGCCGGGTCAAACATTCCCGAAAACCCGCAGTTTCTGCACTGTACCTGCACCCTATGCCTCCTCTGTGTCTGTCTCCACCGCCTTAACGATGAACCGCTTGTTTATATGTACCTCTTTGCCGCTGTCAATGAGATATATGAACTGCCGCGGGTCGTTGAGAACATCGAGCGCCCTGTTGCGGTTGTACGGCATATCTATTACCATGCGCCCCTCTATAACTTCGCCGGGATGTATCTCTATGCGCACGCCGCGCTTGTACGTGTCGTCTGTCTCATCGTATTCGCCGGTGTCGCGGTCGTGGTAAGCCGTTAATATAATAACGTTATCTTTGTTGATGAGAACCGGGTCGGTGCCGCTGCGGTCCCTGAATGGGAAAAATATCTCCGGGCTGTTCAGCCACTCGACTAAGCGCATGGGGCCGGTGTGGTCGGGGGCCGCAGTGGGGAGATAGACCATGCCGGCAGACTGGGCGCCGCCGGGGAGCTGGATTACAACTTCCTTGCACATTACGGGGATACGCAGGTCATCCATCGGCAGAGGCTCCTTTCCGGCTTAAAAAATTAAAATCAAAGTCAAAACCAACACATATACCGATGATTTTGCCGTTGCTCATCCACTATTCGCTATTACTTAATCCTTCCCCATCAACACCAATATACATTATGCCGGTTACGGATGGTTCAGGATGTGCAGGATAAATGCTGTCGCTAACGCACCTATCGCTATCCATGAGGGCCATTGGGTTCTCAGCATTTCTCCGAAACCGCCCGTTCCGCGGACCCGGCGGTCTACTACCCGGCGGTCTTCTATCTTTTTGGGGGTGGGCATAATTACGGTTTTGCGGGGAGAGACCGTCTCGTTTGGGTCTACCCTGTCCAAATCGTTCAGGAGTTCCTCTATTGTCGAGTAGCGTTCGCTTTTGTCCTTTTTCAGCGCCTTGGTTACTATCATATCCAGCATTTTGGGCATATCCCTGCGCTTGTGCGACGGGGGGGACGGCTGGACGTTTACCTGCATATGGGCTATGGCCATCGGGTTGTTGCCTATGAACGGCGGCTTGCGGGTCAGCATCTCGTACATCACTATCCCCAAAGAGTAGATATCGGTTTGCACGTCTATCCTGCGGCCCAGGGCCTGCTCGGGCGACATATACTCCGGGGTGCCCACCGTGAGGCCGTGCTGCGTTATGGGGTTTACGCGCATGAGGTCGAACTTGGGCACCTTGGCTATGCCGAAGTCGGTTATGTGTATACCCTTGCCGCGGTCGAGCAGTATGTTCTGCGGCTTTATGTCGCGGTGTATTATGCCCCGGCTGTGGGCGTAGCGCAGGCCGCGGCAGATCTGCTTCGAAAAATCTATAATCTCGGCTATGGTCATGGTCCTGCTGTCGGCTATGTAGGCGCCCAGGTCCATGCCGTCTATGTACTGCATGGCTATGTAGCGGTAACCATCGTCTTCGCCGTAGTCTATAAGGCTCACTATGTTCTGGTGCTCAAGCTGCGAGATGGCCCTGGCCTCCACCTCGAAGCGCTGCTCGAACTCCTCGTCGCGCTGCATCTGCGGCGGCAGCACCTTGAGGGCAACGACGCGCTTGAGCGGGGACTGCTCCGCCTTGTATATGTCTCCCATGCCGCCCTTACCGAGCCTTCCGGTAATCCTGTACTTGCCGATGCTCGCTATCTGGAGATCGGTATACTTGTTTTTTGTCATGCAGCCAAGCTCCTATGATGAACTTAATCGCCCTGTACGACATTTAAGCGCTATCCAAAATATAATAATTAACGAAGCACAAAGTAAAAATAACTCTACCCAATCAGAATGCGGCCCAATCCCCGCGTTGCGCCAGAAAAGATTCTGGTCAAGATTGAACACCTTTTTCATAAGGGAAAACACCGGGCGCGAGACCGTTAAATACGAAAGCTGGCGTCCAAACTCAGTCATATACTCGAACTTGACCAATATCCCCGAAAAGAATATCTGCGGGATAAGTACCATGGGCAGGGTGCTTATAGCCCGCCCCACCCCGCCGCTGCAGGCGCTAACCGCAAGGCCGAGCAGGCTGCCGGAAAAGATCGCGGTGAAGAGCAGCGCAAGCAGGTTCACCGAAAAATCCATTTTTACGAAGACCACAACAAGCGCCGCCGCGAAAAGCAGCGCCTGAGCGGTGGAAAGCGCCGCCGCCGTAAGTATACGCGCCGCGATGTACGACAGGCGTTTCATTCCGCACTTAGCCTCCCGCGCCAATAAAGGCAACTCCGCCGCAACCTCGCGCACCGCGTTCAGGCCGCCCACCCAGATACCTATAATCGTCAGGCAAAAATAGAAGCCGGAGTCAAAATGGCGGACCATCGGCGTGTAAACTACCCCAAGCAACAGCGTGATAAACGGCGTCTGCAACATCAGCAAAAGCATATTGCGCCTGTCCCTCACATAAACCTTCGAGTACCGCGCGGTGAGCGCGCACGCCTGGCTTACGAGGAGAACCAGCGTCCGCACAGGGTGGCGCAGCGCAAACATCCAGCCGCCGGCGCCGTGGCTGTGGTTGTACCCCTGGCTGTTATGATGACGGCGGTCAGGGCGCCTGTTATATCCATCCGCAGACTCCGCCGGTTCTGCGGATTCTGCCGAGTCCGGCGCAGCCGGCGCCATAAGCCCCACATCCTCCCCCCCGCGTATGGCCCGCAGGCTCAGGCGGGTCGGCGCGGTGCTCTGCCACAGGGTATCGCCACCGGCGCACCCCCCCTCAACCGTCACCCCCGCGCCGGCTTTCACGTAGATATCCGCCACACTGTCCACCCCAAAATACCCGCACACATCCTCCGGCGCGCCCGAAAAAATTACCCGGCCAGCCTGATCGTTACGGTCCTTGGCAATGTAAACGACCCTGTCGCACATCTCTATCTGCTCAAGCGTATGCGTGATGAGTATCAGCGTATGCCCCCTGTCGCTGATGCGCCTGAACAGTTGCATGAACTTCACTATAAGCCCGGGATCAAGCCCGGCGAGCGGCTCGTCCAAAATGACCACCGCCGGGGATGCCAGAAGCTCCACGCCCACGTGCAGCCGCCGCGCCTCGCCGCCCGACAGGTTTCCTACGCGCCGGTCGCGCTGCGCCGCCAAACCCATAAGCTCCAGCACCTCGCCCGCGCGGGTCAGCCGCTCCTCCGCCGTGCTGTCTACAGGCAGCCTTATCAAACTTTGGTCGGCAAGCGTCTCCCACACCGTAAGCTCCGGCCTCAATAGCGCCTGCTGCGACACATACCCCATGCCGCTGGCAAACGCCGCGCTGTACTTCGCCGCCGGAAACCCGTTCATAAGCAACTGGCCGGACGTAGGCGCCAGCTGGCCCGACAGAACCCGCGAAAGCATACTCTTGCCCGCGCCCGACTGCCCAAGCAGCGCAACAAACGCGCCGGGCTCTATGGTCAGGTTGACACCCTCAAGCAACTTCTTCCCCCTGAGCCGCAATCCGATCGAACGCGCCTCTATCCTTATGCTGTTGAACTCGTCGGCGCGGCGGAACTTCCCGTCGGCTACGTAAAAGCGGAACGGCCCGATGTGCACGACATCGCCGTTCGCAAGCGGCAGCGACCCCACCACCGGGGCGCCGTTTACATACGTGGAATTTGTACTGCCCTGATCGGTAATTACAAGCCCGTCGGCGGAACTCCTCACAACCGCGTGGAAACGCGAGACCATTGGGTGCGGCAGGCACACATCATTGTCGGCGTCACGCCCTATGCTTAAAGCCTCGCCGCCAACCCCGCCGCCCGGGAACGAAAATGCGGCCCGCGCCGCGCCATTGGCTCGCCCGGCGCGGTTCATCCGTTGATAATGCTCCTTACCAGCTTAACCGCCTCCGCCTTGGCCGCCTCCAGATCATCATTCACAAGTTCGTACTCGTACTTGCCCTGAGACCGCGCGAACTCCATCTCATCCCTCGCGTTATTCAAACGCAGGGCGATTGTGGCCTCGTCGTCCGTCTTGCGGGCCCGCAGGCGCGCCTCAAGCTTCTCCATGGAGGGCGGGACTATGAGCACCCCAACCGCCTCGGGATACACCGTGTCAAACTTCCTCTTGCCGAAAACATCTATATCCATAACAATATGCTGCCCGCCCGACACCACCGACTCTATGAAAGCCCGCGGCGTGCCGTAATAATTGCCGTACACCTGCTCCCACTCGGCAAACTCGCCGGCGGAGGCCTTGAACTCAAACACCTCCCTGCCCATAAAAAAGTAGTGCTCCCCGTCTATCTCACCGGGACGGGGGCGGCGCGTAGTGGCCGAAATTGAGTAAACAAGCCCCGGAACCTCCTCTAAAAGGAATTTGATAAGCGTGTTCTTCCCCGCCCCCGACGGCGCCGAAAAAACCAGTATTTTGCCCCGCTCAAGCCCGCTCGCGTAATTACTCATTGCTGTCCGTCGCATTCTGTGCGTCGTCCGCGAGACGCTTAATGCCATAAGCTTCGTCAAACGCGTTGTTCGCCGCCCTCATCTTATACTTGAACTCAAGAGCCTCAAGCTGAATGTCGCACTCTTTGCGTACAAGGTACTCCATCTTGTAGAGCGTGTTGTCTATAACGCCCGTAGACTTGCTGATTACAAGAAAAAATACAAAGAGAAGAGCAAGCAGACCGGCCGCCAACATTATTTGTATTACCAGCATTGTACCGTTTTCTCCAGAAATTAAGGTTATCCAAATATAATATACCATAATGGGAAGTCAAAGTCAACACCAAAAAAGGGTTTTTTGCAGCCTGTATTCTAAACCCCGGTATTTCTAATCCGCAAACAGTTAAAAACGCTGTTTTTGACACCGCGTTCAGGCGGTTTTTGGGGTGAGGCGGCGCCTATAGGCGCAGGGGGACCTTTGATGGTAGTTTTGTACCGTACCCGCTTTTCCCCGGCATAATGTATTTTACAGAAGTTTTACACGGTTTTTATCAACCCTCAATCCATAGGACGTATATTTATGAGTGTTTGCGGGTGTGCTGCGGGCACAAACAATGAAAAGGGCGGTGGCGGTATAATGCAATTTCGGTCTACGGTCGTTTCCAACGTTCGCCTTAGCGATGGCTTTTACGAGATGTCGCTCTCGTGGGATGCTGCGGCCGCCATTCCTGCGCCGGGGCAGTTTCTGACGGTTCGTGTATCGCCTGATACCGTGCCGCTTTTGCGCCGTCCGTTTGCCTTTGCCGGTTTTGACGGAGCGGCCCGGACCGCCTCGATGATCTATCAGGTTCGGGGCAGGGGGACGGAGATTCTGACCGGGATGGCGGCGGGGGAAGAGATTGACGTAATCGGCCCGCTGGGTAATGCGTTCCCGGTTGGCGATGATTGCCGAAAAGCTGTAGCGGTGGCCGGGGGGGTGGGCTTGGGCCCTGTCCTGTTCCTTGTGTCGGCCCTGCGGGAGCGTGGGGTCGATACGGAGTTTGTCTTCGGCTGCCGCAGTGAGGCGCTTGTCCCAAACAGCGGGCGGTTTAAGGGCGCATCTGCGCGTATTTGTACAGATGACGGGTCAGCCGGATTCAAGGGCAATGTCGCGCAGTATATCAATACTAATATAACGCTGGATGCCGGGACGGCGGTTTACGGCTGCGGCCCGGAGGTGATGCTGAAAAATCTATGCGGATTGACGGCTGCATCCGGCGCCAGCGGGTGGATGTCGCTTGAGGCGATGATGGCCTGCGGCGTGGGCGCCTGTATGGGCTGCGTTGTGAAGACGGCGCGCGGGTATCAGCGCGTGTGCAAGGAGGGGCCGGTGTTTGACGGGAGGGAGATAATATGGGAATGAATAATATGAGTGTGGACCTGTCCGTAACAATCGGTTCAAAGTCTCTCCCTAATCCGGTAGGCGTCGCATCCGGAACATTCGGGTACGGGCGCGAGTACGAAGAGCTGCTTGACCTTAAGGATATCGGCGCGATATTCACCAAAGCGGTGACGGTTGCGCCGAGGGAGGGGAACACGCCGCCGCGCATTGTCGAGACGCCGTCGGGGATATTGAACTCGATAGGGCTTGCGAATGTTGGTGTTGATAAATTTATCAAGGATAAATTACCGTTCTTGAAGACAGTGCCTTGCGCGGTTGTTGTTAATGTTGCGGGGTCTACGGAGGGCGAGTATCATCAGGTCATTGAAAAATTAGAGTCCGCGAATGACGACGGGATATGGGGGTACGAGGTGAACGTCTCTTGCCCCAATGTCAGGCACGGCGGGCTGGCGTTTGGGACCGACCCGGTACAGATTGAGCGGCTGACGTCAGCATTAAGAAAGATGACGAAGAGGCCGCTTATCATTAAATTGACGCCTAATGTTACGGATATCACCGTCATAGCGAAGGCTGCCGAGGCGGGCGGGGCGAACGCGGTGTCGTTGATCAACACCTTGGTGGGCATGGTCATAAACGTAAAAGAAAAACGTTCGGCTTTGGGTATGGTTACGGGTGGATTATCGGGCCCCGCTGTTCGTCCGGTAGGCGTGGCGCTGACTTACAAGGCGAGCCGCGCAGTGTCAATCCCCGTAATTGGTATGGGAGGGATAACGACGGTTGACGACGCGCTGCAGTATATGCTGGCCGGGGCGTCGGCGGTGCAGATCGGCACAGCGAACTTTGTTGATCCGGGTATACCCCGCGCAGTGCTTGATGGGATTCGGGCATATTGCGTTGAGCAGGGGCTGGGGTCGGTGAATGACATCAGGGGATTGTTAGATTGATAGTTCGCACCGCGTACCGGTTCAGAACATCCGCTAATAAAACCCCTACCGCACCGTTGACAGGAGAAATAAGTGCATTATCCATATAACAAAAACCTTTTGAAAGGGGTTCTGTATGAGTTTTTGGAAGAAGTCTCTGGCTGTTGCGTGCGCGGTGGTTGTAGTGCTTGGATCGTCTGTAATGGCTGAGCCGGCCGACGCTGGTGCCATTCATCAGGCTGAAGCTGTTGAGAATGAGGTTGAGATGGAGGCGGAGTACGAGGCGGCGCCGGAACCGGAGCCTCTGTCTGCTGCCCGGCATGAGCCGCATCAGCCTGCGGCTGCGCAGGCACCGGCGCCTGTGGTCGTGTCCGTGCCTGAGAAGTCAGCGGCCAAGCTTGATGTTAAGCCTTATGGGGCGGTGCAATACAGGCTCAGGCTGAATCAGACTTCGCTGACCAACCAGTTTATACCGGAAGGCGCTGCCGCGCCTACGGAAGAGACTTTCGGCGCTCTTGACTACAGCAACCGCCTTTGCTGGAGGGCCGGGCTGCGGGTTAATTATGACGATCAGTTCTCCATGCAATTCCAGCTCGGAAACGACTGGGGCGCGGCGGAGAACGTAACCTGGGCGGCGAACAATTCGCCCCGTGCGCGCGTAGGCTATCAGAACCTCTACGTGCATCTGGCATATTTCAAATGGAATCCGGGCTATATGTTCGCGGAAGCCGGCGTCGTGCCGCTAAACAGCAACGGTACGCTTGATCTTTTGGAAAGTTCTATTACAAGAACTTCCGCCGCCGGCAGGTACGGCGAAGCGGCCTTCAACACCTGGGGCGACGTCAATAACAGCATGATTGGTTTGAAGCTCGGCGTGCCTGTCATCAAAGAGGGCGCTGTTAAGTTAGGTGTAGAACTGTTCCAAACGGTGCTTGACGCGCGTACCCAGGTCATAAACGCGCAGACGACAGGCGATCCCGATCCTAACCCGGCGTCGGTGCTCATGGTTCTCGCGCTGCCTGTTGACGCCGGCGCGTTCAAGGTCACGCCTGAAGTTTCCGCTGTCCTCAACCGCAACATCAGGGTCGTTGACGACAAAGGCCAGGCCGACCACGAGATACTCGCCGGTCTGGCGGGAAGCTACAAGGTAAACGGCGCCGTGTCGCTGACATTTAAGGGCGGTATCGGCTCATTGAGCAACGGCGGCACAAAGGTTGACGGTGAACCCGATGTAAGCGATTTCGGCGTACTTGCCGGCATTGGCGGCACAATAAAGGCCGGCCCCGGCACAATCCAAATCGCCGTTGACTACAACAGCACGGAAAACAGGGCAGAACTGGCAGGGACTGAGACAACCGCTTCGTATGATTACATCTACACCGACCTCCGTTATGCCATGAAAATGCACGAGAGGGTCACGCTGACGCCCCGTTACAGGACTTACACCACCAACTTCCCCGATGGCCGCGCGGACAAGAGCAGGTTTGTCAACCGCTTCGAGCTGATCATTGAGGGGTCGTTCTGATTGAGGCGTAACGGCCTGTGTATTGACTAACGTGAAAACAGGGTTCCGCTCCGAATCATCGGGGCGGGACTTTTTTGTTTATACCTCTTACGCCTTGAATTTGCAGACGATGGAATCCAGCTCTTTGGCCATATTTGTGAGCGGGTTCGCTGCCTCTTTGAGTTCTTTCGATTAATGTAGTCAATATAATATTTTTTTTGCAAAAAAACGCAAAAAAAGCCAAAAAATGTAAAATCCGCGTGAAGACTGTGTAAAAACCACGTAAAGTAATGTGTAGGTCTTTTTAAATGGTACAATTTATTGAAGACACGGTTACATATTATATCCGTACCACCCGGAAACGGTACGACAGCCGTTATGCCGCCAGACGGCGCCGGCACAATATCTGACCCTGTAATTTATAATAAAATCATAATATTTGTTGATATTTATCCCACCATAAAACAATAATTAGAGATATGCAGACAAAGCCAGTATACTTTTGCCTATACCATACACAAAAACTATATTTAAGGGAGGTTTAATGAGTATCAAAAAGAAACTGCTGCTTGTCGCCGGACTCGCGGTACTTATGGCGTCGTTTGTAATGGCCGAGCCCCATGCAGAGGCTGAAGCCGTTAAAGCGGAAGCAGTTGAGGCGGAGATTGAGGAAGATGTTGCGGCGGAGCCTGAACCTCAGGCCGTTGTCCAGTCGGAGCCGGAACCCCAGTCTGCGCCTGTGCAGGTATCGGCGCCTGTGGTTGTGTCTGTGCCTGAGAAGCTTGCGGCGAAATTTGAGGTTACGCCCTACGGATCGGCGTCGTACCGCTACAGAGGCAGGATATGGACTGCGTCTGCGGACGATAACAGCGCTACGACATGGGACCACATCAATATGCTGTCATGGTTTGTGGGTCTGCGGGCCAAGGTCGACGACCATCTCTCGTTGCAGTTCCAGATCGGCAACGACTGGACGGCGGGGGAAAACGTGTCGTGGTCTATGAACAACACGGCGGCGAGGCGCATTCTGGACAATAATATGTACGTCCACCTCGCCTACGCCAGATGGAACCCCGGTTATATGTACATTGACGCCGGCGTCATCCCGCTTTCCAGCAACGGTACGCTCGACCTTTTGGAGCGGTCGCTGAACACGGGCAGTTACAACGAGGCGGTGTATCAGGGCTGGCCCGCGCAGACCAACAACAGGCTTACGGCTCTGAGGCTCGGCGTACCGCTGCTTAACGAGGGAGTAAAACTGTCCGCCGAGGCGCTTGTGTCGGCTATCGACCAGCGTACCCAACGGGTGAGCAGTTTCAATGGCATAGGCGTAAACGACTCGCTGGCCAACCCCGCATCGTTTCTGGTGATGCTAAACCTCCCCGTTACAGCCGGGGCGCTCAAGGTCACGCCTGAGTTCACGGCGGTGGTAAACCGCAACTACAACAAGGCGCTTGAACAAGGCGACCACGAAATCCTCGGCGGGCTGTCGGCTGGCTACAAAATCAGCGACGCCGTATCGGTGAGCCTGTTCGGCGGTTACGGCGCTATCGGCAACGAGAACAGCAGGGCCGGTTCCTACGGCGGCACGGTCAGGTCGGATGACAGGGACCGCGGCGATTCCGCAACGGTATACAACAGCGTGGGCATACAGTTCGGAGTCGGTACATCAATAAAGGCCGGGCCGGGCACGTTCGCGTTCGACTTCAGGTTCGGAAACTCCGTAGACGACATAAACGAGGCGAGAAATACCGCGACCAATACGAACAACATATACATCGACCCGCGCTATACATGGAACATCCACCCAAAGTTTACGATCGCCCCAAGGTGGAGGATTTACATATCAACATACGATGACAGTCAAACGGTGACGATGAGGATGGAGAACAGGCCGGAGATTGTTATAGGCGGATCGTTTTAGTTAATCTGGAGTTTTAAGTTTGGAGTTTGGAGTTTTAAGGATGTTGACGCTTGCGTTAACTCCACTCCAAACTCCACACTCCAAACTATATCTTGCAAACTTCGTCCGGCGACAGCAGTTTATAGCCGCGCCCGGTAAACATCCGCACTGCCGCGCCGGTGTCTTCAAAGCGCAGAAACAGTATCGCCTTTTTGGACGCCGTCTCCACGTACGAGTAGGTGTATTCGATGTTGATCCCCTCTGTGTCGCACAGGTTCACGATGTCGAAGAGCAGCCCCTCGCGGTCGTCGATTTCCACGGCAATCATCGGATTCTGCTTAGCCGTGAAGCCGGCGTCTTTGAGGACGGCCATCGCCTTGTCCGGGTCGTTGACGATCATCCGCAGCACGCCGTAGTTGGCCGACTCGGCGATGGTCAGGGCGCGGATGTTGACGGCGTTGTCTTTGAGGACGGAGGCGGCAGCGGCGAGGCGGCCGGCCTTGTTTTCCAAAAATACTGATATTTGCTGGACAGTCATATATTCTCCTTGTATCTAAATACTGCGTTTGTCAATAATACGTTTTGCCTTACCCTCACTGCGGGGGATGCTTTTTGGCTCTACTAATTTTACCTTGCTGTGGACGAGCAGGGCTTCGCGAAGTTTGTCTTCTATTTCGCGCTCCTTTTGTTCAAGGCGTTTCAGTTCGTCCGAGAATAGCCCTTCCGTCATCTCTACCAGTACTTCGAGACAGTCGAGTGTCCCTTGCCGCTCTACCAGAAGCTGATAGTGCGGTTCTACGCCGTCCATCTTTATCAATACCTGTTCTACCTGTGACGGGAAAATGTTTACGCCCCTGATGATCAGCATATCGTCGGTACGGCCGAGGATGCGGTGCATGCGGACGGCTGTTCTGCCGCAGGGGCAGGGTTCGCGGGTTAGATAGGTGATGTCGCGGGTGCGGTAGCGGATGACCGGCGTACCCTCTTTTGTGAGTGTGGTGAAGACGAGTTCCCCTTTTTCACCGTCGGGCAGCGGTTTGCCGGTGTCGGGGTTGATTATCTCCGGGTAGAAATGGTCCTCAAACACGTGCAGCAGGTCCTGGCACTCGCACTCTGCCGCCACGCCGGGGCCGATTATCTCCGTCAGCCCGAATATGTCGTATGCCTTGATGTGCAGTTTTGCCTGAATATCGGCGCGCATGCTTTCGCTCCACGGTTCGGCGCCGAAGAATCCCACGCGCAGGGGCAGTTTTGAAAAATCAATCCCCTCCTCTTTACCGGCCTCGGCGAGGTATAGGCTGTAGGATGGCGTACAGGTGAGCGCTGTTGACCCGAAGTCCCGCATCATGTCAAGCTGCCGTTTTGTGTTGCCGCCGGATATGGGGATGCAGGTCGCGCCTATGCGCCTTATTCCGTAGTGGGCCCCAAGGCCGCCGGTGAAGAGGCCGTAGCCGTAGGCGTTCTGGACTATGTCTTCGGCTGTGACGCCGCCCATAGAGAGCGTACGCGCCATCACCTCGCCCCAGAGGTCTATGTCCCCCTGCGTATAAGCGTCGACAACCGGCTTTCCTGTGGTGCCTGATGACGTGTGGATTTCTACTATATCCTTCAAATCGCACGCCAAAAGCCCGTAGGGGAATACGTCCCGCATATCATCCTTGGATGTAAACGGCAGTTTGGCGATATCGTCTATCCCGTTGATATCTTCGGGCTTAACGCCCAGCGCGTTAAATTTCGATTTGTAGAAGGGCACCCTGTCGTACACCTTCCGCGCGATGGCCTTCAGACGTTCGCCCTGCAACCGCCGCAGCTCTTCGCGCGGCATGCTTTCGTGTTTAGCGTCCCATATCATGGGTACCGTTCCTTTCCCGCAATATCAAAATCCGGCGTGCAGGTATATCCCGCCCACTCCGTTAATTTTTTCCAATCTTTTTATCGCCAGCCCAATCTCCGCTACTATGGATATGTTGGGCGGCATTTTGAGCCTGAGGTAGAGCGAGTAGTCCGCGTCCGGCGTTGACATATCTGATGTGTGGAGCAGGATGCGCAGGTGGTGGCTGTGTTCGATGTTTTTGAAGAAGTCTGTATTGAGATCCTTCACCTGCGACATGATGAACTGCGGGCCCGCGTAAGTATCAACCGAGTCGCGTCCGCCGGCTATGCCCGCCCCGGCTGTGATGCCGCTCTCAAAGCGGCGTTCGTACATACCGTCGGCGCGCAGGTTGAACAGGTCGGGGACTTTGTTTATCTGCAGGATGCCCTCTAAGCTGCCGCCGTTGCCCATCCACCACTTCACACGGTCGCGCGAGGTGTATACGGCGTCCGAATTTTGATCTGTGGTTCTTGTGTTGATGGTACTGAAAAGCAGGTTCTCCGTGGGCAGGTAGAGAAATCCAGCCTCTTCCGTTGTCGCCCTGAGATAGGTATTTTCATCTGTAAAGAAAACGTACCTCATCGGAGAAATTATTGCCGGGGCGTGCGACACCGTTTCATTGCCGTATCCCAGATAGAGAATGAATTTATCGAGCGCCCTGACGTATTCGCCGGGATAGAATATGAGGTTTGCACCCCTTCCCATAGCGATGTGGTTTCCGCCGGAGTTGCGGTCGGCTACGTATAACGAGTAGGACGCGCCGAGATCGAACCCGCGCGGGAGTCCTCGCGCGGAGATTGAGACAGAGGGGTTGTACTCCTCACGCGGGTCGTAGTCAGACGGGTTGAGGCGGTAGAGCCACGAACCCGTGATTGTGAGCGGGCTTGTGGGTGAGATGTTTGCCAGCCCATAGAGCACCCGCCCGTCCTGGCCGGAGGTGGTGTGGTACTCTGTCCACGAGAAGTCGTAGCCCACATTGTGCAGGCGGTTGACCTCTGAGAGAAAGCGCGACGAAGGGTCGGAGAGGCGCAGCGTGACAGTCTCCTTGCGGTCCCTGCGCTCATTGTCGGATGCGTAATCCATGAAGCGGCTCGACAGCGACAGATCTACACCCGGCAGTATGTAGCCGTTGCCGGAATAGGATGACCGCAGCTCGAAATGCGAGATGTTGGCGCCCTCGGTTCGCCGGTGAATCTGATACCAGCTCGTCCGCAAATCGTCGCGCAGGTCGTAGCCAAGGTTGACCTCGTGTTCGTCGTTTATGCGCCGATCGTCAAACGATTGCGCTACACGATCGTAGCCGTTGTATTCGCGGCTTGTCCAGAAACCTCTGTATGAACCGAACGCCCGGCCTTCCCGTGCGCCTGCCGATATGCCCGCTGCGTGGGCTCCCATAGTGGGGTCGTAGGCTATTTCGGGATTTATGAGGAGCGCGCTGTTCGCGCCGCCGCGCCACTCAACCGGCAGGCTCGCGAATACCGTAGCAGTCCCGAATTCAACCAGTGAATCGGTGGTCGCCTTGCCGCGCGCCATGACCCCGGCGCGGGCGCTCAGCCACGAACGCGGCGAGATTGCGCCCTCCGCGAAACCGTAGCTGCCGAAGTGGGCCTCCGGGAGCGGCTCAAAGGCGGCTGCTTCTTTTGGGAGCACCTTCTCTGAGAAACTCACCTGTATTACGGAGGTCGGGTTCGTGCGCTCAAGGCGTAAAAGGCGTATGTTGTTGGTGCGGGCGTCGTACGCGTAATCGGATCCCGGCAGCGGTATGCCGTCTATATAAAGCCTGATGGTAGAAACGGCGATCTCACGGTTCTGGTCCAACGCGTACAGCGGGAACGTGCCCGTCGGGTTGTAGCCGTATGTACGCCATATGGTTTTGGACAGGATGTGCCCGCCGCCGGCCGTCGCGGACGCGGTGGGGCGGTTGCTGCCTCTTGCCCGCGAAACGCTCGTAAATACCGCCGATCCCCCCTCGGTGACCGCTTCCGGCATCGTGCGGTTCGCAGATATCCCGAGATTTTGCTGTACGCCAAACGACGCGCGGTCGAGAATATCGCCGTCAAGACCCTTGTAGTAGAACCCCTTTTGCGGCGGCAGGGTGGTCTCCGCGTTGTCAACGGTGAGGTCAAGCACGCGGCCGTCGGCATCTTCGGTGTGGATGTTAATCAGGGCATTAGCGAGCGGCGACATGGGGTTGACCTCCGTGCCGGTCTCTTCATTATAATCCAGGCTCGGATGCTGCCTTATCGTAACGCCGCCGTGCACGCTTGAGTGGAGGTCCTCCGAAAGATTCATGTGCGCGCCCTCCTCGCTCCACCCGTGCAGCGCCTTGCGCTCAATGTTGCCGACGCGGGTCACTACGCGAACGGTGCTCCACATCTTGCGGTAGTGGTTGTAAAAAACAAAATTGCCGCCGGTATACAGGATGACGTAGCCATCAAGCCCGAACGCGAAAACATCATCGCCAATGCGTATGTTGCTTGGACAGGCGGCGATGTCGAAGTTGAAAAGCGATGTAGGGTTTAAAACAAGCCCCCCTCCGGTAACGCCCACGGCGCCGTAATTGGAGGAGGTGACCGCCCGGATGTCCCGCTGTACGGGAAGCGCCGGGTAGGCCTCCAAAACAAAGTTTCTGGTGTTGAAATTGTAGAGGCGGTTCCCCGCTGCCACCATCAGAAAATCGGGGGAGAGATGGACGGCGCGTATCTCCGCCCTCACGCTCCCCTTGTCCCACATCCTCTTGGAGGGATCGTAACGGTATATCGCCCTGGCCTGCGTGATATAGGCGATGCCGTCTATGGTGCGGAAATCACCGCGCGTAAGCGCAAAATTTTTGTGCGGGATAATGACCCAGTCCTCGCTGGCCATAGATAATACATGAACGGCCCCCTCGGATACGATATGTATCTGGTCGTTGAAGCTCATAAGCCCGCGAACATCGCCGCCGCTGTTCGGTATGGGCATGGGCACCCACTCCCGCGTAATGATGTCCATACGGTAAAGCGTGTCGGCCGCAGCGAGCCAGACGAAACGGCGGTCGACATCAATATACCCGCCATTGCTTACACGCCCACGGCTGAACTCTTCAACGGTACCCGTCTGCATATTTACGGCGATTACAGCGCCGATGGCGTTGGACGCCCAGATCATGTCGCCGGAACGCACCGCGCTTACGATGTTGAACATTTCGTCGTCGGCGCTGTAGACGGCGTAGGAACTGCGCGTGTCCATAGAAAGGAAAACTATGCGCTGCTGCTCGACTACAAACACGAAACTGCCGCGGCTGAATACCTGCGGGGTAACAACGCCCTCGGCGCGCGCGGCCTGCGGCAACAGCAATAACGCGGCAAGCGCCAGTACCGCTATGACCGGTTGAGGCATTTTTGTTGATGATTTGCGATTTCTGTTTTTCATATCGACATTCCCTGCGTTATCATGCGTATATTAATAGAGAGGACAATTCTCATCTCTATGTATGAACACCGCATTGCCATATTATGTTTCGGCGGACAAATCCGCCATTATGCTGTTTGCCGCAGTCTTCCCCGCGCCCATCGCGAGGATTACCGTTGCCGCGCCGGTAACTATATCGCCGCCGGCGTAAACAAATTTTTTAGACGTCCGGCCGTCGGATTCGTCCGCCACAATGGTACCATGTTTTTCCGATACCTTAAGATCGGGCGTCGTTTCCGGGATCAACGGATTAGGGCTGTTGCCGATGGCAATTATCACAACCTCGCAGCCAATGACAAACTCGCTGCCCTGTATGACAACGGGACGGCGGCGTCCCTTCTCGTCAGGCTCGCCGAGCTCCATGCGGACGCACTTTACGCCCGTTACCGCGCCGTTATCTCCGGCAACGATTTCTATGGGATTGCAGAGCAGGTGGAACTCGATCCCCTCTTCCTCCGCGTGATGGATTTCGGCGGTGCGCGCCGGCATCTCGGTCTTGCTTCTGCGGTAAACGATCATCGACGATTCCGCGCCGAGGCGCAAAGCCGTCCGCGCAGAGTCCATAGCCACGTTGCCGCCGCCTACGGTGATGACCCGCTTGCCCTTCATTATCGGCGTTGTGGGGTTATCAACAAACGCTTTCATAAGATTGCTGCGCGTCAGATATTCGTTTGCGGAATAGACGCCTATGCTGTTCTCGCCCCTGATTTTCATAAAGGACGGCAGGCCCGCGCCGGAGCCTACAAATACGGCGTCGAATTTTTCTTCGTTAAAAAGATCATCCACAGTAGCCGTCCTGCCGACGACAAAATCCTTGACGATCTTTACGCCGAGGGATTCGAGGTACCTTATCTCTTCCCTGACTATCGCCTTGGGAAGGCGGAACTCCGGGATGCCGTATACGAGCACGCCGCCGGCTTCGTGCAGCGCCTCGAATATCGTTACGTCGAACCCGTTTTTGACGAGCTCGCCCGCGCAGGTCAATCCCGCGGGGCCTGACCCTACTATCGCGGCCTTTTTATTGGCGGATGATTTCTTTGCCGGCAGCTCGACAGTACCCTTCCTGCGCTCCCAGTCCGCCGCGAACCGTTCGAGGCTGCCTATGGCTACGGGATCACCCTTTTTGCCGAGGATGCAGCGGCATTCGCACTGTTCTTCCTGCGGGCAGACGCGCCCGCATATCGCCGGCAAAGCGTTGGTTTCCTTGATCTTCCTCGCCGCTGCGGCGAAATCCCCGTCAGCAATCAAACCGATAAATTCAGGGATTTTTACGTTGACCGGACAGCCGTCAACACATAGCGGTTTCTTACATTTGAGACAGCGTGACGCTTCGGCTTTGGCCTCGTCATCGCTATACCCGTAAGGCACTTCCTCAAAATTTTTCCCGCGGACGGCAGGGTCCTGCTCTTTCATGGGGACTCTGGCTGCGTTGATGCCCATTATGCCGCCCCCTCTAATCTGCAGGTATGATAATCCTCTATCGCTTTCTTCTCAAAATCTTTGTAGCTGCCCATCCGCGCTATCAGCTCGTCCCACTCTATCAGCGACGCGTCGAACTCCGGCCCGTCCACACAGGCGAACCGTGTCTCCCCGCCTACGGTAACGCGGCAGCATCCGCACATCCCCGTGCCGTCAATCATTATGGGGTTAAGTGACGCGTACGTTTTGATCCCTGCGGCGACCGTCAGCCTGCACGTGGCGCGCATCATCATGGCCGGCCCTATTACGACGGCGGCGTCGAACTTCTCCCCGGAGCCGATTAATCCGTTAAAGACATCAGACACAAATCCCTTAGCCCCGTACGACCCGTCATCCGTAGCTATCAACAGCCGCCGGCTTGACGCCCTGATCTCGTCCTCAAGCAAAATAAGCTCTTTATTCCGCGCCCCTATAATCGCCGTAACGTCATTCCCCGCCTCGAACATCGCCTTTATTATAGGATATAATGGCGCCGCCCCGACCCCGCCGCCGATGCACAGCGCTCTGCCGAAATTTTCGATGTGGGTGGGATTGCCCAGCGGCCCGGCCAGATCGGCCACGGAATCCCCCACATTCAGACCGCGCATTTGCATAGTCGTCCTGCCAATGACCTGAAAAATAAGCTCTATCCACCCCTCGCCGGCATCAACATTAGCGATGGTGAGGGGTATGCGCTCGGAATCCGAGACAGGGCGCAGTATGATGAACTGGCCAGCCTTGCGCTTTCTGGCGATGCGCGGCGCGTTGAGCCGGAAACGCCATACACTGTCGGACAGTTGTTCTTTTTTTAATATTTTTGCCATATCAATGCCTTTAATCCATCGCAAAGGACGCATTCCGAAAGGATGCGCCGTATGCATCCCGCAGAATGATTTTCGCATCCTGACGAGATGCGCCCCTGTTATCAACAAAAACGCCCGGCGGTCACCTTTACACGGGGAAGGCCGGACGCTTCTCTTTCTATACCATCAACCCCGTTACACCAGCTTCAGTTCCCGCTTGATCTTGCTGACCATATCAAGCTGCTCCCACGTAAACTCCGGCAGCTCCCGCCCGAAGTGCCCGTTACGCGCGGTTTCGCGGTAGATGGGGCGCTTGAGGTCAAGCTTCTTGATGATGCCGGCGGGGGTCAGGTCGAACAGGTTATTGATGAGCTGCTCGATCTTGTCTTCGGGGATGATCCCGGTCCCGTAGGTGTTTACGTTTATGGATATGGGCTTGGCGACGCCGATGGCATAAGACAGCTGGATGAGGCAGTGCGTTGCCACGCCCGCCGCGACCAGGTTCTTGGCCACCCACCGCGCCGCGTAGGCCGCGCTGCGGTCTACCTTGGAGGGGTCCTTGCCGGAGAACGCGCCGCCGCCGTGCGCGCCGTAGCCGCCGTAGGTGTCTACGATGATCTTGCGCCCGGTCACGCCGGTGTCGCCGTGCGGGCCGCCGGTAACGAAACGGCCGGTCGGGTTGATGTGGTAGATCGTCTTGGCGTCGAGCAGCCTGGCCGGTATTACCTTTTTGATGACCTTGTTTATCAGATCCCTCGTAATGGTCGCGTGCTCGGTGGAGACGCTGCGGCCGATGGGGTCGTGCTGGGTGGAGAGGACGACCGTGTCGATGCGCTTGGGCTTGAGGCCGTTGTACTCGACCGTCACCTGCGACTTGGCGTCGGGGCGCAGATATGGGATCTTGCCCTTCTCGCGCAGGGTCGTGAGTTCCTCGATCAGCCTGTGCGCGTAGTAGATGGCCAGCGGCATATAGGTCTTGGTCTCGTTGCAGGCGTACCCGAACATGATGCCCTGGTCCCCCGCGCCCTGCTCCTTGTGGAGCCCCTTGCCGGCGGTAACGCCCTGCGAGATGTCCGGCGACTGCTGGTGAACCGAGACCATCACGGCGCACTCATCGCCCCCAAAACCCAACCCCGGCTTGTCGTAGCCGATCTCCCTGACCGTCCGGCGGACGACCTCCTGATAGTCCACGACCGCCTGGCTTGTGATCTCGCCGGCAACAACGACGAGCCCGGTGGTTACCAGCGTCTCGCAGGCCACCCGCGAATTGGGGTCCTGCTCAAGCATGGCGTCGAGGATTGCGTCGGAAATCTGGTCGGAGACCTTGTCAGGGTGCCCCTGAGAAACGCTCTCTGAAGTGAAGAAACGGCGCATTTAACCTATCCCTCCTGAAAATGTGATTATTTCTGTGTTACCCCTATATTATATATAGAATCATTAAAATACATTACCGGCGCGGGGAATTTCAATTTTTCTTTTTGTTTTTGGAAAACTGGGGCTGGGGGGCGGGTTGGGTGGGACGGGGGCTTTTGGTGAAAAATTGGGGTAGGGGTTGACTTTTTGGGGGGGATTTATTATCTTAATATTAAGCGCAGGTTTCGTTTCGGACGTCGGCTCAAGGGGCTGTGGATATGTCCACGGCTGCACGCGGCTCCTGCGTATTAATTACTATTGATGATCAGTAAAAATGGCGCAGGGTGCGTTTTGGACGTATGCTCAAGGGGTTGTGAAATATTCACAACAGCACGGGGCTCCTGCGCCTTATTTAGATTTGATGACCTTTGAAAAATAAATGGCGTAGGCGACGTTTCGGACGTATGCTCAAGGGGTTGTGAAATATTCACAACAGCACGAGGCTCCTGCGCCTAATTTATTTTAGGTTGGTTTGTTTTTGCTTTTGTAAGCACTTATTATATTTAACCATCCTTTGCTACTATCATTTACAGCTTGTGCAATACTGTAGAATCCATTAACTTTCTTTACAAAAGATAATATTGGTGCATGTTTTCCACTGCCCGCTTTGTAATTATCGCTTGTAACTGTTTTTTGGGTATCCTTGTCTATTAAGAAACCAACATTATCGTAATTTTCAAGAATATATGCTATTCTGGCAATATCTTCGATGTTTGCCATCGAATGATCGGCACTGCCATCTTTGCCGTGCCGATTATCGATGTGATTTATTCCACTCCCGTTAATAACATTAAATTTTGCGTTTAATGTTTCTCCTGTAATAGATTCAATACCCTCCCGTTGTTTATCACCGATTTCTGATATTTTGTAATTAAGCTTATTGGCTTCATCCTTTGGAACAGAGCGCACCATCTCGATAAATTCCACCAATCCCGGATCAACCGCCATCTCATATTCCGTCATCATACCGCCCCCTCCCCGCCGGACGGCCACGCCGGCGCCGCCGATGTCCATAGTTTCCGGTCCATGCTGCGGTACTGTATGGCCTCGGATATGTGCGCCGGACCGATGTTTTCGGATTTGTCCAGATCCGCCGCCGTGCGCGCTACCTTGAGGATCCTGTCGTAGGCGCGGGCCGAGAGGCCCAGTTTCTCTATCGCCGTCCTCAGAAGCTCCTTGCTGGCGCCGTCCAAATCGCAGAATTTGCGGATGTGCTTCGACTCCATGTGGGCGTTGCAGTAGACGTTTTCGCTGCCGGCGAAGCGGGCGGACTGGATGGCACGTACAGCCTTGACCTCCTCGCGCATGGAGGCGGAGTCGCGGCCGCCGACCTTTTGGGAGAGCTCCTCGTATGTGAGCGCGGGAACCTCCGTGTGTATGTCTATACGGTCGAAAAGGGGGCCGGATATTTTCGCCATATACTTTTTTATCTTCTCCTCGCCGCAGGTGCACCGGTGCCGCTTGTCGGTATGAAAGCCGCATGGGCAGGGGTTGAGCGCGGCGGCGAGCATGAAGCGGGCGGGGTATGAGAGGGACATCGCGGCGCGGGATATCGTCACCTTGCCGTCCTCAAGCGGCTGGCGCAGGTTTTCGAGGACGTTTTTGTTGAATTCGGGCAGCTCGTCCAAAAATAGTACCCCGTGGTGGCTCAGGCTGACCTCGCCGGGGCGGGGATATGACCCTCCCCCTATCAGCCCGGCGTCGCTTACGGTATGATGGGGGGCGCGGTACGGGCGGACGGCCAGAAGCGGGGTGGAGGGCTCAAGCATCCCGGCGACCGAGTGGATTTTCGTCGTCTCCAGCGCCTCGTCAAGGCTGAGATCCGGCAGGATCGTCGGCAGCCTCCTCGCCAGCATCGTCTTGCCGGACCCCGGCGGCCCCACCATCAATATATTATGCCCCCCCGCCGCCGCGACCAGAAGCGCCCGCTTGATGTGCTCCTGCCCCTTGACATCCTTGAAATCAACCGTATATACCCTCGACTGGTTGAACAGTTCGTTCAGGTCGGTAACGTGCGGCTCAACCGTCCCCGTCCCCATCAGAAGATCCACCGCGTCGCTGAGGGTATCAACGGGATAGACCGCCACCCCTGCCGCCACCGCCGCTTCCCTGGCGTTATCCCTTGGGACGATCATCCCCTTTATCCCCATCTCCCGCGCCTTCACCGCCATTGAGAGCATCCCCTTCACGCGCTTGACCGCGCCGTCCAATGAGAGCTCGCCGATTATGATGTAGTCGTCCGGCGGGTCAATTATAACCTGCGACGAGGCCATGAGAGTCCCTACCGCTATCGGCAGGTCGAACGCCGTGCCCTCCTTGCGTATGTCGGCGGGGGCCATGTTTACGGTAATTTTCCGGGCCGGGAACTCAAACCCGCTGTTTTTTATGGCCGACATCACCCGCTCCCGCGACTCCCTCACCGCCCCGTCGGGCAGGCCCACTATGGTGAACCCCGGCATCATCTCGTATACATCGGCCTCAATGGCCACTTCGAACGCGTCAATACCCAAAACAGCCATGGAACGCAGCTTTGCGAGCATGGTAACCCCCTCATTTTAAATGGTTTAGGAAATTTTTTGACGAAGATACGGCAGACAGGATACGATGCGGGCAAGCCCAAAAACGCGCCGGGACGTACCGTCGTCGGACAAAAAGCAACGAAATGTGGGCGGATAATACGAGAACCTGCAACGCGAAGTACTGAAGAAATAAACAAGCAAGGCGGCGACGGGCATGTGTCCATCCACCCCTGTTTGCGGCCAAACCTTACCATTAATAAAATAATTTTTGGGCAAAACGGTGTCAAGCTAATTAAAAAAATTTGTCGGAGCGAAAAAAAATCTTGCTTTTTTGACCTGGATCACATATATTAATTTATAGATTGAAAATATGTTGGTTTATGTCCGCACCAATACGCACTAAACAAGTATGATATCGGTGTGCCGTTTTGAATCCCGCCGGGTTGACCGGCGCGGTATCGCGGTAATCATTAAAATCGTAAACTATAACTATATTATAAACCTGTAACAGGCGAAAAGAGAGAAACGTATGAAAAAAACGCTCTTTACCGTTGTTTTGCTTACGATTTTTATCACAGTAAGTGCAGATGCGCAGAGTACCGCGAGAACTACCCGCTATTGGGATTCCTGTAAACCGAGCTGCGGCTGGACGGCCAATGCCACACAGAGTCCGAACGGAACCTGCACCTCCTGCAATGTCAGCGGTACCAAGTTATCGGGCTATGGCGACAGAAACGCCTGCGAGAGCGCCGGGACTGCGTACACCTGTATGGGGCAGGCCCCGTGGGCGGTGGATGACAATTTAGCTTACGGTTTCACGGCCACACATAGAAACAGCGACTGCGGCAAGTGTTTTGAGCTGACATTTACCAGTAATGGCGAAGGCGGGAATTCTGCCAGCATTATCGGGAAAAAGATGGTGGTTATGGCGAGCAACATCGGAGGTGATGTAGACGGGAATCAGTTTGACCTTATGATTCCGGGCGGCGGCGTTGGCTTATACAACGCTCTTTCCAACCAAATCTCTCAGAATGGCGGACCAGGCAATCCCAGTTTAGGCAATCAGTATGGCGGTTTCAGGGCAACATGCGGCAACAATGCAACCTGCGTCAGAAATATGTGCGACGCGGCCTTCAACACTCCGGCTCTTGCCGATTTGAAAAGAGGCTGTTATTGGTATGTTGACTGGTTCAAGATAACCAATAATCCTAATGTCACCTTTGTAGACAAGGACTGCCCCACGGATTTGGTAACTGCGTATAGAGATGGCAAGGGCGGGGGCAGCGACGGCCCCGTTACGCCTGTCACCTACACGGTAGCATACAACGCCAACGGCGGAACCGGTAATGCGCCCGCCACACAAACGGTAAACGCTGGCAGCAACGTAACCCTCGCGAGCGGAAGCGGCCTTACGAGGACCGGTTACACGTTCGCCGGCTGGAACACAAACGCGCAGGGTACGGGAACCAACCATAACGCTGGGGCCTCTTTTACGCCAAACGCCAATACTACCATGTACGCGAGGTGGACTCAGAATCAGGCCACAACCTATACCGTAACTTATAACGCCAACGGCGGAACCGGCACTGCGCCCGCCACACAAACGGTAAACGCGGGCAGCAGCGTAACCCTTGCAAGCGGAAGCGGCCTTACGAGGACCGGTTACACGTTCGCCGGTTGGAATACCAGCGCGAATGGCCAGGGGGCCAATCACAATGCGGGGGCCAATTTTACGCCAACCGCCAATACTACCATGTACGCGAGGTGGACTCAGAATCAGGCCACAACCTATACCGTAACTTATAACGCCAATGGCGGAACCGGCACTGCGCCCTCCGCACAAACGGTAAACGCGGGCAGCAGTGTAACCCTTGCGAGCGGAAGCGGCCTTACGAGGACCGGTTTTACGTTCGGCGGCTGGAACACCAACGCCGGCGGCAGCGGAACCAATTACAACGCCGGGGCCAGCTTTACGCCAACCGCCAATGTTACCCTGTACGCGAGATGGATCGCCGCTACCGCCACTACTTACACGCTGACAATAAACGCCGGTACCGGCGGTACCGTTAATCCGTCGGGTCAGCAGACTGTTGAGGAAGGCGCGGCGTTCAACATATCGGCCTCAGCCAACAGCGGCTACTCATTCACCAGTTGGACGGTAACGGCCGGCGGCGCCCAAATAGCCAATGTGAACAACCCTGCCACAACCGTCACGCTGACCGCAAACGCGACGATTACCGCCAACTTCCAGCAGCAACAACAGGGCGGCGGCGCACGGACTGACACCATAAAGGTCGAGGCGGAAACTTTGATGCCGCATCTCCCCAACTGCGACCCAAATCAGAGCAGTAACCCGATGTGTATCGGAACCAACAGCGACGGCGTCACAAACATTGGCTGGATTAATGACGGAGACAACGCGACCTATACGATAAACGTAACGAATCTGGCGAAAAACGGGGTGTACACTCTTGAAATCCGGCTCGCGTCCGAGCAGGATATCTCGTTCTCTCTGTCTATAAACGGTTCAAACATCGGCAACGTAGCCCGCAGCGGTACCGGCGGGTGGGACACCTACATTACGCAAAGGTTCTCTTCCGATGTGACCCTGCGCGAAGGCGAGAACACTATAGTGTTCAGTTTTTACCGCGCCGTCAACATAGACTATTTCCTGCTCATTGGCGAGCCGGTTCCCGTATCGGTAAGACATGGGGCCGTTAGCGCTAATAAGACCGCGCGCGCCAGCACCGTTAAACTGAAATCTGCGGCCGGGGGAGGCTTCAGCGCTACGCTCTCGCCAAACCACAACTACACCTCTTATAAACTGATCAACTTGCAGGGCAGGGAGGTCAGGAGCGGGCAGGTCGGGCATGGGACAACAGAACTGCGGTTCGACAACCTCAAAAACAGCGTGTTCTTCCTGAAACTTGAGGGCAGAAACGGCGCGTCGGCGGTGGTTCGGGCTGTTACGTATTAATTAGCCTGGGGGTTTGGAGTGTGGAGTTTTGAGTTAAAAACACCGCACTCCACACTCCTTTAACTCCAAACTCCACACTTGCTTAAACAATATCCGCCAGATCCGCCGAGCTTATAAGCACCTCTCTGACCTTGGAACCTTTCGCCGGCCCAACGATGCCCGCCTGCTCCATCTCTTCCATGATGCGCCGCGCGCGGGAGAAGCCCACTTTCAGCCTCGTCTGCAAAAGCGATGTCGACCCCTGCCCCATCTGCACGGTCATCCTCGCGGCCTCGAAGAACATCGGGTCGCGGTCGCCGTCGCCGCCAAACCCGCCGCCTTCGCCGCCGTCCTCCTCGTCTTGGATTACGCTGTGGAAACTGTCGATCTTGGTCGTCTCCACGCCCTGCTTCCTGATGTCGTTTACTATCGCGTCGACCTCTTTTTCGGAGATGAAGGCCCCGTGGTAGCGCTCGATGTCTGTGGCCCCGTTGCGCAGGAAGAGCATATCACCCTGGCCGAGGAGTTTTTCGGCGCCAACGCGGTCCAATATCGTGCGCGAGTCTACCGCCTGCACCGTGCGGAAGGCGATACGTGAGGGCAGGTTAGATTTAATCTTGCCGGTAACAATGTCTACCGACGGGCGCTGCGTCGCCACGATAAGGTGGATACCCGCAGCGCGCGCTTTCTGCGTTATGCGCATTATGAGCGCCTCAATATCTTTCGACGCTGTCATCATAAGGTCGGCGAGCTCGTCTATTATTATCACTATAAGCGGCAGCGGCCTGTTCTCGTCCTCTTCGAGCACCTCCGAGAGTTCCCCGTTTCTCACCCGCTCGTTGAACGTTTCGAGCTTTTTCGCGCCGCTTTTGGCGATAAGCTTATAGCGCCGCTCCATCTCGTTCACGCCCCACTGCAACGCCTTTACCGCCTCCTTGGGGTCGTGGACCACCGGAGCGAGCAGGTGCGGGATGTCGGCGAAATTGGCCATCTCCACCACCTTGGGGTCTATCATTATGAGGCGCAGTTCCTCCGGCGTTTTGGTCATCAGCATGCTGCATATTATGGAGTTCATGCAGACGCTCTTGCCCGACCCGGTGGTGCCGGCAATGAGCAGGTGCGGCGTCTTGGCTATGTCGGTGACGTATGACCCGCCGGATATGGTGCTCCCTATAACGACCGGGATATCGGCGGTGCTCTCCCTGAAGGCGTCGGAGGTCAGGATGCGCTTGAAAGGGATATTTTGCCGCTCCGGGTTGGGCAGTTCGATCCCAATGGCCGCCTTGCCGGGTATGGGCGCCTGTATGCGCACCGGCAGCCCGCCCACGGCGAGCGATATGTCGTTCTGCAGGTTCACGACCTTGCTGACCTTGGTGCCCGCCTCAATCTCCATCTCGTAGCGCGTTACCACCGGGCCCTTGCTCACATCTGTCACCTTACCCGCAATGCCGAAACTCCTGAGCGTCTTTTCCAGGGTCGCGGAGTTGCGGTAAATACTCTCCTCGTTCACCATCTCCGAGAGCGGCGGCGGGTCGGCTATAACATCGGGCGACGGGAGCCTGTAGGGCTTGGACGGCGCCTTGAATACATTGACGTTTATGTCGCCGCCATCCGCCGCCGTGTCTGCGCCGTCGCCGGAGAACCCGCCGGCTTCCGGCGAAACTTCCGGCTGGCCGTCACTTTCGTATTCGTTGTAGTGCGTTATTATGCCGTCATCGTCGGGTACCGCCTCCTCCTGCACCGCCTCCATCCGCTGCGTGTCTAACCCGTGGATCTTTATCCTACCGCGCAGGCTCTCCGTCTCCTCCTCCGGGGTGAGCTCTCTTACCCCCTCATCGTTATCCTCCGCACCGTTTTGGGATTGGGCGGATACCGGATGGATGCCGGCAGCGGTATCATAATCGGCGGCCTGCTCTGCCGGTACGGGCGCGTCTTCCCCCGCCGCTGCCTCTGCGCCGGGAACCTTTTTATCCCTCTTTTTCGGGTACGGCTTTTTGTCGCCGTCGGCGGATTTTTTGTCAACGCTTTCGGGCCTGACGTCATCGCTTGCGGATACCGGCAGCGTCCAGCTCCTTGTTTTTCCCCTTATAGACGGCGACGCCTTGAACTGCGCGAACCCTGCCTTTATCCACGCCCAGGCCCGCGCGCACATAACGGGGAATACACGTATGAACTCCGTTACCCTTATGCGCAGGGCGATGATTAGCGTTATTATAACAATCACGGCGGTAATGAGGTACGGCCCCAGCGTCTGGCCTTTGAAGAGCGGCACCATCGCGTTGACCATAAACAAGCCCACGTAATTCGAACCGATTTTGTCCGCGGTTGGCGCGAGCCCGTCGGCAAAAAGCTTTGGCATGTGGACTATGGCAAGCAGCAGGCACAACTCAACAGCAAGCGCCAGCGCAAAGGCCAGCCACTTCAGGTGAATCTCCCGCCCCCGCAGTTTGACAATGCCGATGTAGCAGAGCGCGGCGGGAAGCGCGAATACGGATATCCTGCCGAATATGTAGATAAGCCCCAGAGCCAGGCTCGTCCCCAGAATCGGCCCGAGGACGTGGTCGCCGCCGCCTTTAAGCTGCTGCGGGGAGTAGAATATCAGAGTGATGAAGAGCAGTACGCCGGTGAACGCGAAGATGATCCCCCAAATACCCTGCAGGATACCGGACTCGCCGACCGGCGTTTGTTTCTCCGGGCCGGATTTTCGGCGCGCCTTAACGATTTTGTTCCTTGCCATCTACAGATAATCCTATCGTCGGATAGAGTTGAGCCGTATACATGAATATAGCGCCGTGATACGACAGCATTTGCCGCATCCCCCAAAATTGCTTCCGCGCGGTTATCAATAAATATAATTTAATGTATGGGCGTATTGACATAAGTATCAACAAATATATGTATCAGCATAGCCCGGTTGCGGGCCGGTTGCCCTGCGCCGCCGATTTTTGCAGTTCGTACAGCGCAAACCGGATCTCCTTGGCGTTGCGGCTGACCTGATCGTGCTCGTGATGACCAGCGCCGCAGATCTTGGCGTACTCTTCTATGACCCGGCTTGCCTCCTGCGCGCGCTTGAAGTTTGCGCAAAGGACATCGCCGGCGCAGACGCGGCTCATCTCTTCGGGGCGCGCCTCCGAGGCGAAGCAGTCGTTCTCCGTGTCCCGCCCGGCCAGAAGCGCGTCCTGCCCGATAACCTTTTCCATCCCCGTCAGCAAATGCCGCATCTGTTTGAGCGACACGCACACGCCCTCGTTCTCCTCTATAAAGCGGAAATACTCCTCAACGACCCGCAGCCCCTCGCGCAGACGGTTGAAATTCGCGTCTAATATGCGGTATATCCGGTCTTGCATGGCATCCTCAATTTTCTACGCTGTCTTTTACGGCTTTGGCCGCCTTGTTCAGCGTGTCGAGCGCGTTTTTGGCTCTCTGTTTCAGCAGACGTTCGGTTGATATCTCAGCGTCGGTGTTTTCGGCGTAGTAGTAGGCGCGGTAGAAATGGCAGGCCGCCCGCAGATCACCCATCGCGTCGCTTAAAAGCTTTGATGCCGACGGGTAGCGCTCAAAAAGGTAGCCGGACCCGTCCACCTCGCGCTTCAGGTTTTCGTAACGCCGTTCCGTGGCGTCGGCCCGCGCCACTAACTGCGCGTGGCTGAGTAGCGGATCGTGCATTCTCTCCTTTGTGAGCGCTTCTGCGAACCGGGCGGCCTCCGAGATCATGGAGTTCATGGTTGCCGCTTGCCCCGCCCTCTCGTGCTTAGAACTCGGCTGCTCCCTTACGTCAGGCTCCGGCGCTACCCGCCGCCGCTCGCCCTGCGCCTCACCCGGCGCTTCGAACGCGTTCGACAGGTTGTACTGCAGGGTGAACACCCAAATTGTCCCGCCGAGCATACACACCGCCATGAGAGACGAGAGTGTGGCTCTCCACCGGCCGCGGGAATTGATGGCTATCATCATCGCGACGCAGGTCATGGCGGCGAGCACCGCCATCAACAATAGTTCCGAACTCATAACAGTATCCCTTGTTTATCACCGTATTCCGATAATCCGCCAACAAAACCGTACCCGCCTCAGCGCGGCCGCCGTCAACTGCTGGCGGGGCGGCCAGCTCCGTTCTGCTCCTCTTTTTTTATGAGCACAGACTCTATCCGGTTTGGCCTCGAATACATAATATAAAATTTTTTACCGTCAATTTCAAAACGTTCGCCGGTTTTTGGTATTCTTCCCAAATGGCGGGTGATCGCTCCGTTGAGCGTTCGGATGCTTTGGGAAGCCGCCGAGAAACTTTCGGGCAGCCACTCCTCCATGCCGTCTATCTCCTGCAAGCCCGAAAACACCTTGACGCTGCCGCTGTTATCCCGGCCCCTGCGCCGCTCGTTTTGGAAATTCATAACCCTGTTCAGACAGCCGGAAAGCGAGAATATCCCGCTCAATCCGCCGAATTCGTCTATAACGCACACCACGTTCAACTTGTCGGAGAACATGAAGCTTATGAGGTCGGCGGCTTCCAGCGTCTCCGGCACCCATTGAGGATGGGATGCAAGCTGGCGGCACCTGTCGCCGGGGTGCGCGCACAAAAGCTCCGGCAGACAAACCACGCCCGTTACCTGCCGGCTGTTCACCCCGCGCGTAACTATCGCGCATGTCTGGTTTAGTCGCGCAAGCTCTGTAAGAGCATCCGCCGCAGTCGTGTAGTGCGGCAGAAACGGAACCTGCGAGCGGTGTATCATAAACCGCTTGACCGGCTGCGCCCCACGGTCTAGAAGCCCGGAGATAACCCCCTCCTCCGACTTGGTTATAACGCCCCTCTCAAATGATGTGTGCACCGCCGTCTTAAGCTCCTCAACGGTAACGAAGGGACTGGGCTGCCTTAAATAACTCTTGAACCTGTCCAAAAAGAACCGGTTGACCGCCAGCACCAGATTCAGCAGCGGAGCCATTACCGCCTTCATGCCGTGTATGACGGGCGCCGCAACGGCAGCTATGGGCTCGTTGCGCAGCAGGGCAATGTTTTTGGGCAAAATATCGCCGATAACGACGAGCGCCACAGAGGTTATAAGAAAGCTCCACAGCACCGCGTTGCCGCCAACACCCAAAATCATCGCCATAAGGGTGGTAACGCAACCGGCAAGGGTTATATTGACAAACAAGTTACCGAGCAGTATTAACAGCAACGTTCGCTGGCCATCTAAAAGCAGCGCGTATATGAGCCGGCGCGACCCCGCATCGGCCTTTTTGAACGAGTCTAAACGCTCGCGCGGTATGGAAAACAGCGCGGTCTCGGCCAAAGAGAAAAAAGTGGACATAGCCAGAAGGAAGAGGCAGAGTGCGGAGAGTAAGATTTCGTTGGTATCCATAGTATTAATATCAATGGGGCGGGCCTTACGCCCACCCCAGCGTTATCAAAGCGTCATTAAACAGATCAGAACGGCAGATCGTCATCAGCCGAAGCTGCCGCCGCCGGACCGCCACCGCCGCTGTTATTGCTGCTGCTGTTGCCGCCGCTCCAGCCGCCCCCCGACGAGTCCGGGAACGGATCGGGATAGTCGAACGGAGGAGGCTCGTTGCTGCGTCCGCCGCCACCGCCACCCCAACCGCCGCTGCCACCACCACCTCCTCCTCCACTTCCTCCTCCACCTCCGCCGCCGCCAAGGAACTGCATATTGAGCCCCTCAACCTCGGTGGTGTAGTGCTTTACCTTGTCCTTATCCTCCCATGAACGGGTGGTAAGGCGCCCCTCAATGTAGCAGCTGCTACCCTTCTTGAGGTACTGGTTCGCGATTTCAGCCTGCCTGCCCCAGAGCACAATCCTGTGCCACTCGGTCTTTTCCTGCTTGTCGCCATCCTTGCTGGTCCACTTTTCGGTGGTCGCCATCGTAAAACTCGCGACGGGCTTGCCCTGCGAAGTGTAGCGAAGCTCGGGGTCTCGCCCGAGATTGCCGATGAGAATAACTTTGTTAATACTGGCCATGGGAGAACATCCTCCTAACACGGTTTAAGGGTTCTTTGAGGGAGGGAGGGTGCGAATGCGAACCGTTATGTCAATAAAATAATATATGGCCGCCATGAATGCAAATAAAAAATATTTTTTTTTGGACTGCCGGCCGGCCCACAATGAGATTACCGATTTTCACCGTCCGGTACGTCTTCCCGGCCCGCGTATCGGTAAAAGTCCCGCGGGTGTTGGATTGCGCGCCTGCCGGGCCTTTTTTGCTGCACAATTGGAGAGATTCGCGAGGATAAAAGCCGCTTTTTATGGGTGTCTTGGGGATATAGAGGCACTGGAGCGCCCTTTTTTGCGGAGAATTTTCCTTTTTGCCTCTGGGATATACTATATTATGGGTATCAGAGAGGGGATTCCAAAATGAAACCGTTACCGACCGGCTTGCAGGTGTTTGAGAAGATCCGCGCCTCCGGCGCCTTGTATGTAGATAAAACTGATATGATTTACAAGATCGTGTCCGATGCCAGAATGCAGTACTTCCTCTCCCGCCCGCGCCGCTTCGGCAAGACGCTTACGTGCTGGACGCTCGACGCGCTGTTCAGCGGGAAGCGGGAGCTGTTTGAGGGGCTGGCGATATCTAAAACCGATTGGGCGTGGGAGAGCTTTCCGGTTATCCATTTGGACATGAGCATGGTTCGCACGTCCGACGGCGTGGGCGGCGTGAAGGAGTCGCTCGTCAGCCAAATGAAGGATGTCGCCCGCGCGCACAACGTGGATATCAGCGATGAATCTGCGGCAGGAGACA